>TARA_R110002049_G_scaffold302911_2_pt1 | contig 151712 bp, 129 predicted proteins | sample TARA_R110002049 | Tara Oceans TARA_R110002049 (sample SAMEA4396941) | marine metagenome | biome: Polar Biome; feature: [SRF] surface water layer (ENVO:00010504); material: water (ENVO:00002006), including particulate matter (ENVO:01000060) such as... | depth 5 m | reverse complement strand
CAAGGCAACGTTGGGCACCATATAGAGCCCCAGTCCGCCCACCTGCACCTTCTTTAAAAAATTCCGTCTTTGCATAAATTGATTGTTTTATTCTAACGTTTTTATTTGATAGGAATCATCCGAACTCAAACCTAAAAATCGTTAATAGTGTGGGATTTTTCGTCTCCTGTAAGCCCCCCGCCATGGAACCAGACTACCGCGGCAAAGTCCTTTTTGTTATCGGGGTTATAGATATCCAGTTTACAGCCCGCTTTCATATAATAGTCCTTTTCCCCCTCGTAAACGTCGGTATAGAAAAGGTTTTCAATCAATTTATAGATAGTGTATTCTTTCTGGGAAAAACCAGAAAATACCACTCCAAAAAATAACACAATTATAAAAATCTCCTTTTTCATGAACTACTGTTTGAATCCTCTTAATAAAAATTAACGCACCAAGGCGGTCGCACACCAAAGCAAAGGGGCCTGACCGTGAAGGTCGCCAACAATCCTTGGACGGTTCATATAATGATCACGGCTGTTCAAGATATTCGTGCCGGCACACACCTCGGTGAGTTCGTCATCGGCATTGATGTAGCCCGTTAGCGCCAACCAGCCTTTGCGGGCCGCCTTACCATACGTTTTCTTGTTAAGCCAGCCTTCTTTTACACCGGTAATCATCGCATATGTAAACATGGCGGTTGCCGAGGTCTCCTTCCAGGCTTCCTCATCGTCTATAATCTGGCGCCACATACCATCCTTCTCCTGATATTTCAACAAGGCCGCCATCATCTTGTGGTAGCCTGCTAGAATACGTGGGCGGTCGGGATTATCTTTTGGTAGTATCCGAAGTATCTCCGCCATTCCTACGGCCATCCAGCCATTTCCCCTGCCCCAACTGTAAAGTGCTTCGGGCGAATGATAAAAGAGTCCGTTGCCCAACTGTATTTCATCCAGGTAGAGTACCATTTCCTTAGCCGCACGGTCTACATATTTGCGATTGTCCGTGACCCTGTAGGCCTGTGCCTGTATTGCAGTAATCATGAACATATCGTCAATCCAAATACGGGTCTGCCAAGAATAGCCCTTTGCGGCCCACTGCTTTTGTTCGGGCGTGGCACCCATCGGCACCTCCCATTGACTGTCAGCGTATTTTAGGCCTAGATCGCGGTATTTTTGTTCCCCGGTTTTCAGGTACAGTTCCAAGGGGACGGCCCCGAACACATTGTTATCTACATGGTTGCCCTTGGGAAGCATGTTCTTTTCCCCACCCAACAGCGGTATAAAACGTGATTCAAAACGATTAAAGAGTTCTTCATTTTTGGTTGCCTCGGCAAACCACATTCCGCCAAGCCATGTACAAACATCGGGATAGGTTATCTGCGTGGGCGGTTTGAGCGGGCGCGTATTCCCGTACTGCGAATGCGAGGTATTTAGAAACTTTTCGGCAATTCGCATTCCAATATCCTGTGGCGTTTTTCCTTTTGGGAATTGCTTTAAATTATACTTGTTTTGACCTACCAAGGAAAATGTAAATAGCATTGAAAATATAATCGTTACTGTATTGATATACATATGGCTTTTTTTTAGATTATAAATCATCTAACGGTGATAATTGTACTTGAGACGGTCACAGGTCTTGAATCTGAAACGGAAGCAAAACACGAAAGTCCTCCTTTTACTTTCTGGGCGGGAATCTCCGCTTCAAACCATCCGTTTTTCAAGTCGGTGGCCCAAATGGTCTCCCATTCCCTTTTGGGCCAATCGACCCCTACAGGGCCAAAGCACACAGTAGCTCCTTCAACGGGCTTTGGACCAGTTACCTGAAACCGCACCTTGTAGGAACCGCTGTTCATCCTTTCCGTTTCCATCTTATGTATTTTCGGGAGGCGCTTCCCTTTTCCTTTGAGGTAATATTCAAAATAGAGCCGCTCCATGGACAACCACCCGGGCTCCATGCCACTCTTTCCTTTGGTGCCTCCCGGAACTTCTATTTTATGGGAGTTGTTGGGGGCGTACAAGTGGTTTGCTTCCCCTTTCATGCTCTGAAGTGTTTGGGCTACTGCCGGAGGATAAAACCAATTGTCGTTAGCTGCGGCCGCAATAAAAAACGGGGTCTTAATGTGCTTGGCCACCCGGCCCGCATCTAAGTTCTTGAGCCACTTTCCGCGATCCCTGGCAGTCATGGCATCCAGATTTTTTAGAAAAGTCGACCCATGGTCATAGTACCCGCTTCCAAAAACCGAAAAAGAAGCCCTAATCTTTGAATTGGCCAAACCTGAGACAAAGGTGGCCAAATACCCCCCCCATGAAATGCCCGTCACCCCGATTCGGTCCTTTGCGACGTCTGGTTGGGAATATAGCAGGTAAAGCCCTTGGATCGAAGCAAGAACCGCGGAAAAAAGAGTGCTCGAAGATAGTTCGGGTCGCACTACAAAACGGTTTTCCCCGTATTTGTATTTTTCCCACGGGCCATGAGACATCGGTGTTTTATCGGGGTGGGCAACGCCTGGCTCGTCCAAGACGACCGTAACATACCCCTGAGTAGCCCATTTTTTTGCTTTTTCAATTTCCGCGTGTCCAGACCCTCCGTGCAAAACGAGCAAACCAGGATAATTTCCCTCCTTTTCAGGCCTCGCTATGGCGGCAAAGATTTCGGCATTTTTCATCACTCCAGCTTCCTGATAGGTGTAGGACTGAAAAATCACTTTTCTGAGTTTTACCCCATTTTCAATTTCTTCGCCCAACTCTTTAACTATCTTGGGTGCCTCATTGGTCAGATAGGGCGCAAACAGGTCTGAGGGGTTCCGTTGCCCTAATGCCTTTACAGGACCCAATACTATTTGGAGCATTACAATCCCAACGTATAGCATTCGCTTAATCACAGGTATTTTTCTTCTATTTTTTAATGTCATCGGTCCTAAAGGGACTAGCAGGCAAGCCTTCTTTGTTGTACAAATTTATCACTGGATTGTTGCTCCAGGCATATCGGATATACATTGGATCCTTGACCGCGTCACTTTCCACACTAATCCTATTCCCCACAATCCTAGCCTTGGCCCAGACAAACTTTTGGTCGGCGCCCGCTATGGCAAAACAGCGTACCTCTTCCGAATTATCTGACGTAATAAGACCTGATCCCATGTTTTTGAAGGAGATAACCGCCTTCTGCCCTTTGAATTTCACGGACTTAAAGGAGGGGCCGGAATATACCTGATTCTTTTTTCCATAGTCCTTGTGTAAGGCAATCAATGCCAAACGCTGCCCCACATCCTGCTTATTCTTAGGGTGGATATCCTCTGCCTCCCCCAGATCGAGAATGACGGCTTCCCCGGTTTTTGGAAGTGCCAACGCACTGGTTTGTGCCTCCCTGAGTTCGGCCCATGTACTCTTGGTGGGTTTATCATCGGTTCTCAAATAATTGGCGAGCTGTACCCAATAAAATGGAAGGTCCTCTCCCCATTTTTTCCGCCAGTCCTTAATCAAATTAGGGAACAAGGTCTTGTACTGCTGCGACCTACCAACATTGTGTTCTCCCTGATACCAAAGTATCCCCTTTATCTTAAATTGCAGTAATGGATTTATCATGGCGTTATATAAGAGACCAGGATATAAATTACGGGCATTGGGCTCGTATCCGAACATATCACTGGTAATCCCCTTTCTATAGGTCCAATCGCCTACCAAGGAATATTTTTTATTATCAAGTTTTAGGAACAGATTTTCTTCAGTACCCGCAAAGCCGCCATTCCCACCATTATCGTCAAGCCTGACCGCTATGGTATTTTTGCCCTCCTTTAGAATGCCTTTGGTAATTTTATAGCTGCGCTCCTCCATATAAGTTTCAGATTCCCCAACGCTTTTTCCATTAATCCACACCATGTCCTTTTGGTCTATTGGTCCCAGATTGAGGATACCCTCATTTTGGATGGCATTAGAAGGTAAGTCGATGGCGGCATAAAACCACACGACCCCATCAATGTTCTTTAGCTCGGATTGGTTCCATCGTAAGGGCATTTTACACTTTTTAAATTCGGAAATATCAGCTGGAAAAAAATATCCTTCCTCCTTACTGTCATCCTTAATTCTCTTTGCATCGTGAAATGATTTTTGTGCCATTTCTTGGGAAGCGATAAACCTAACTGGATCCTCGCCAAAAACACCTTTTTGATATCGTTCCCAATAATCTGCCGGTAGCTTTTTGTAAACCTCCCTATCTGTCCAAGTTTCGATTTGGGTACCTCCCCATGAGTTATTAATCAGGGCTATTGGAATACCTGTCTCTTCATAGACCTTCCGGGCAAAGAAATAACCAACTGCTGAAAATTGCCCCACAGTCTCGGGATTACATTCCGTCCAGGCCCCATCAACTTCTTCCAATGGATCATAGCCCATGTTCCTCTTTACTCTAAAAGAACGAATTTTAGGGTAATGGGCATTAGATATCTCTTTGTCAGCATCTTCAACATGTTTTACCGAAAATTCCATGTTGGACTGTCCACTGCAGATCCATATATCCCCAATTAAAATATTCTGCAGCACAATCGTATTTCTACCCTGTACGCTTAACGAATATGGACCTCCAAAAGCCATGGGTTTTAGGGTTACCTCCCAGTTTCCATTGGTGTCCGCCAAAGTTTTATGTTCCTGTCCGTTGAAAGCTACCGCTATTTTCTCGGCCGGATCCGCATGGCCCCAAATGGTTACCGGTTTCTCCCTTTGAAGCATCATATTATCATTGAATATATTTGGCAGCACAACTTCTGCCTTGGAAATCAATACGTTGCACAAAACTGTAAGCAAGAATGCCAGTTTCTTCATTTCCCCATATCTAAAATCCATAAAATGCATCAATTTGCAGTAATCACTGGTATGTTTCCTTGCCAATTGACCGTGATTGCTGTTGGACCATCATTAATTTTGAGAATACTATCATCCATATTAATAGACGGACTCTCTATCATAGGCCATTGGCGGTACCCTATCTCCTCCTCGTTTTCGATTTTTACTACAGGGACCGATTCGGCCATCCCCTTAATACCCTTTCTCGACAAGTGTTCAGGCATTTTATTTTCTGGGGCTATAGGCAGCCCTTCCTGATATTGAATCTGTAGCTTCTCCTTTTGACTATCGGTATAAGTGACCCTCATTTTCTTCCAATCTATGGACAGCCGATTATTATTCAAGGTTCGGCAAAATTTTTCGAAGGTACCCGATTCCCTTTTACTCCCGAGTTCGAATACAAAACCAGTCTGGGCGTGATCACTTTTCACAATATTGAATCCATCCAATCCCTTTCCTTTCAAATCGATCTGTTCATAATAACTTTTCAAGGGTTTTATCCCAATATAGGTATCTCCTTCCCGAAGAAAGATCCAACCGTTTTCCTCCACTTTTTCATCTACTGATTTGGGGTAGCGCAACATCCCCCTTTTAATCAGGTCATCGGTATGGCCATCGCGCCAGGCCCATTTGGTCTCATTAGGCATATTGACCCATTGATCCTTTTGCGGAATATTAAAGAGTGTGATTACCGTATTCTTGGAATGGGCGGTCTGTTGAAAGGGAGAGTTGGTTCCTTTATACCAGGTGTCCGCGGTACGGTCCTTTTCGTCTCCGTCGCTATACCAATACGGGTGAAAACAATTGATATAATTGAAGCGGTCTGGGCTTTGGAATACGATATTGAAACCGTTGGCATCGTGATCCGCATAATCACCCCCTGGTGTCCAGCGAAAATTTCCGGTCCCAATGGCATAGGTCTTAGTGCGATATACCTTGCGCATCATCCAATGAGGTACTCCGGAGCCAAAAGGCCCAAAAGAAGAGGCCGAGGTCTTTAATTCGAACGGGGCGGTGTCATTACCGGCCAAGCGAAAGAAAACGCTTGGGGGCACCACTCCGGACAGGGCCGCAAATATGGTATAGCTAGCCTCCTGATAGTCATCAAACTGGCTCATCTTTACGTTTGGGGTAGCAGGGCCCCAACCCCACATCAACCAATTGTAATAGGAAGTCGCCGCGATGTAATTTTCATCGGAAAGATGGTCCTGTTGTGTGTTCATCCGTCCATAGGGCGCCAAAATATTCCCGTCAAAGTTGTTCAATGACAATAGCGACCATTTGTAGAGCATAAAGGCCTCGGCAATGGCCTTCATTTCCGGATCTTTGGCGTACTCCATTACCATTTCCACCGGAAAATTCATTACCACCTCATAGGTAGTGGAAAGGTACTCGGTATACCCGTGATCATATACGTTTTTAAAGGTCTTGCGCAAACGCTCCTTCATATCGGCCATCAGTTCTTCGCTGGTCATGCCGTTGGCCCAACGGGCATCTGGGAACAACTGCCCAAAAAGATAGGCACTGGACCACATCATCGTGGCATGATTCTCGGTACCGTGACCCAAAAATCCTTCACCATCAATTTTATCAGATTTGGCTAACTTTTCCAAATCTCTTTTTATTTTTTCCAACTGCTTTTCATCAAAGCTGTCCCAATATCTACATAAAGCCAGGGCAATCCCTGGAAAGTCGAACATGCTTTGGTGGCGATTGTCTAGGTCGTTCGTAATATAGGTCAGTGCAGCCCCGTCGCGCGGGTTCGCTTCGAGTCGAGCAATGGCCTTAGGCAGGCCATGTTTTCCACGCTCAACCAAGGTAACATCTTTAAGTGAATGTATTACTTGGCTCTTACGGGCCATATACGACGCTATATCCTGGGCGAAAAGTGATTGCGAAAGAATCACAAGCAGCACCAGTAATTTTTTAATATGTATAATTTGATATGCCATTTAGTACTATTCGGCCCGATATAGATATAGGCCATTATGGTTCGTTAAAGGCCACTTGAATATGGATTTCAGTTTGGCCAAGATAAAAAGGACCGACACACGAATGTGGGCCGATCCCTGTGAAAGTGCTATTCCTCCTCTAGAGGTTGAACTACTATATTTACTTCTTTAACTACGTCTTCCTCTCCGTATACATTGCTCGCTTTACCGACAAAGGTTGCTTTGTATTCTCCTGCCGTGTTGAACTGATATTCGTAATCGGTCATTGATGCCGCCATGTTCTTTACCAATTTCCCCACATTGGGTGTAACACGAGTCAAATCAATGGGCCCTGATATACACCAAGCCTCCGCTTCGACAGCTGTACCCGCATTGGTGGAGCCCGTAATTGCAAAATTAGTGGAACTGACCCCCCAATTATAGGAATTCACCAAATTACGGCCTACCCATCCTGGACTTGTCGTAGTGGAAATCCCATAATTATTTATGGTCGAGGTAGTATGGTTCGCAATGGTATACGAAGTACTGTCCGGTAGGTTGTTCTGTACCACAAGGGACGAAATGGTCCATTTATTTTGAACGGAACCTGGATAGCCGGTATACTTAAATGCCAAATACACCGGTTTATTCGAAAAATCGGTCAAATCGATATCGCCGGATGATGTACTTGAACTACTGGTGGCCCACTCTGCACGATCGGTAATATCCGTCCACGTGGCCGAAGTAATTCCTTGCGCCACCGCTAAACTATCCCTTTCGCCCTCGATGGTCATATCTTGGGAAACCAATAATTGCAGGGAGGACTCTTGGGTTCCGTTGGCTACCGCCGAATTGAAACTCAAGATAGAGGTTCCTTCTGCGGAAAGTCGTTCGGAAAATTCATACCTACTTCCAACTTCGCCTGAAAAGAATGTAACAAAATCGGCACTACCCGTCAATTGAAATTGCGCGAGTTCTCCTTCCACGAACTCGGTTTTATTCACAGAAACGTTCAGCGTGGGCACCTCTACACTATCGTCTTGGCAGGCGGTTAGCAAAACACCTACCAATATTAGAATCGAATATATATTTTTCATATCTCTTTAGTCTTTACATTAAAATTACCAACCGGGATTTTGTGTCAATAGGGGATCCAGTGAAAGCTCCCGAACCGGAATGGGCAAGTAATAATCCCTTTCGGAAATATTCACCCCCGACCGATTGAAAGTGATATGGGTTACGCTATTGGCATTATTAAAATCTACCATTTCCCTCATTTGCTCTACTAGAATGCCCCAACGGATCAAATCCATCCTACGAAAACCTTCAAAGCACAATTCGGTATATCGCTCGTTCTGGATAATTTTTAGAAAATCGTCCTTAGAGGCTATATTTTTAATTTCTGAAATTTGAGCCCTAAGTCGTACCCGATTCAAATATTCATGGGCCTTGGGCGTGGGGCCGTTCAATTCATTTTCGGCTTCGGCGGCCATTAATAACACATCGGAAAAACGCAATATGGGATTGTTGGTCGAGTTGTAATTTTTAATTTTATCCTCTTGCAATTCATATTCCCTTCTAAATTTACCAATTCGTCTATACAACAACTTGTTCGGGTCTTCATAGGCCTCTCCTTCGACATCGATCCAATACTCTTTTTCAGGCGGATCGGAGTCACGTACAAATAGATAATCGGCTATGCACCAATCCCTTCTTACATCTTGATATTCATCGTTATACTCAAATGCCTTGAACAATTTAGGCTGCAATCTGAACTGAGCCCCTGAAAAGCCGTACTGGGTAAGCCGTTGAGGAATCCCGTTGTTGTTCCCCAGATCCCCTATTTCAGCCGTCCCGAAGACACCTGAAGCCCCATCGGTAAAATGACCTATTTCGAAGATACTCTCTTTGGTCTCGTACTTATCCTGTATCAAATTGATAAATACCTGGGCATAATCTGGGTTAAGGTCGTGTAACCCAGAGTTGATTACTTTCTCGGCCCAGAACAATGCGTTGGTATAATATTCCCGTATCTGTTCCTCAGATCTATCTTTTCGGTTCAAGAATCCGGCTCTGTAGAGACTGACCCTTGCCAAAATTCCCTGGACCGCTGATTTTGTAACCCGCTCTGCATAGGAATAATCGGTAATAGGATTCACCAATGATTCTGCTTCCATCATTTCGGCATAGATGAAATCATATACAGCAGAGGCATTGGTACGTGCAAAATTCACGTCATTGGCTGACTGGGTAGGTTCGGTTTTCAAAGGAATATCGCCATAATTCTGTACCAGCATAAAATAATAAAATGCCCGAAGGAATTTTGCCTCACCAATAGTTACCATTCTTTGGTCTTCATCCATTTCTGCATCATGGATGTTTTTAAGTAAAACATTGGCTCGCTCAATGCCTGTATACAACTCCCTCCATATGATACTCACACGCGTATCGGATGCAGGATAGTCATATACACCTACTGAAGGGCTTGTACTTACCCACATCTGGTCGGTAGTGTCGAAAAGAGTCGAGAGACAATCACCTCCCCCGAATATATAATTGGATCCGATTTTATCATATACACCGTTTAGGGCGTATTCAACTTCCGTTTCATTGCTATAATAGCTAAGAGAAGTGGCATAATCCGTTGGCTCCGTGTCGAGGTTGACACATGAGGTCAAAAAGCCCGCAAGAAGTATATGAATAGCATATATATATTTTTTCATAGTATTAAAACTTAGTTTGATTTACCTTAAAATGTTATATTGATTCCAGTGATTATCGTTCTCTGTCTTGGATAAGGGGAGTAATCAAAGCCAGGAGTCAATGCCGAATTTCGGGTAGATACCTCAGGGTCTACCCCTGAATAACCGGTCCATGTAAATAAATTTTGAGCCGACACGTAGGTCCTAAAAGATTGGATTCCCAATTCTTTTAAAAAGTCTGAAGGAATCGTATACCCCAATGAAGCGGTCTTTAATCTAAGAAAGGACCCATCCTCTACAACTCTACTGGAAAAGAAAGCAGGCTCACCTTTAGCCCTTGGAATATTGGATGTAGGGTTTTCTTCGGTCCAACGATCTGTATAGCTGTCATATTGGTTTCTACCCGTTAAGAAGGTACCTTCAAAAACGACGCGATTGGCATTCAATATCTCATTACCGTAGGAAAATTGGAAAAAGACACTTAAGTCCAAATTTTTATAGTTGAAGGTATTGTTAAAGCCCCCAACGAAATCTGGATTCGGGTTGCCCATAACGGTGTAATCGTTCAAGCTAATATTGCCGTCTCCATCAATATCTTTGTACTTCGCATAACCAGGCAATATATTGCCTCGTGCAGTTCCGTTGGCAGGAATTCCTTCCTTTAAAACATAGTTGCCATTTGTCAACTGATCAAAATCCTCATATTGGTATACCCCATCATATAAAACACCGTAGAACATGGCCGCTGGCCCACCTACCTGTGCTATATAACTAGGGTTACTGTTGTATACCGCAAATGTGGTAGAGGTCAAAGAGCTTTGATTCTCCACCAACGCCAATACCTTGCTTCTATTAAAGGAAATGTTGAAATCAGATTTCCAGGTAAAATTTTCGCTATCAACGTTTACTGTATTCAAGGCCAGTTCAACCCCTTCGTTGGACACGGAACCTATGTTTTTATAGGCTGTCTGAAACCCGGTAGCATAGGGCAGCTGTGCACGTAGCAATAGGTCTTTTGTTTCCTTGTAATAGTAATCGCCGGTAAACGAAACCCTGTTATCAAAGAATCCAAGGTCAAGACCAAAATTTAACTGGGCAGTAGATTCCCATTTAAGATCGGCATTGTCCAGTCCGGACACAAAAGTTCCACGGTCAGGGTTTTGGTTTCCGAAAGAATACCCTGTATAATTGGCGGTCCCTATTCCCGATAAATAGGCAAAATCACTTACCCTGTTGTTACCGGTAACCCCATATCCTGCCCTGACCTTGGCATTGGAAATAAATTCAATCGGCTTCATAAAATTCTCTTGGCTCAAACGATAGGCCAATGCAGCGGAAGGAAAATATCCCCATCTATTTTTGGGTGCAAATTTAGACGAACCATCGGCCCGAATGGTGGCCGTGAAAATATACTTGGACTTAAAATCGTAATTAAGACGACCAAAAAAGGACTGTAACGCCCAGTTGGAGGAGGTGGCCCATATATTGGTCGGCGTACCGACATCCAAGCCGCTAAGGCCCAATTCCTCATCGGTAATCTGAACGGATTCCCCTCCAAACAAGGAACTTTTGTTCTTTTGTTGTGAGTACCCCGCCAAAACGGTCATCGAATGAGATTTGTTAAACCTATTCGTATACGTTAGAAGGTTTTCATTGGAAAAAGTGGTACTTCGGTAATACTGCTGGGATCCATTGGGGCCACGAGATTGTGGGTGACTGGGTCCACCGTTACGTGTTTTGGAATTATAGAATGTATTGTTTTGCCTTAGGTAATCACTGGCACCACCCGTTACTCTTAACTTTAGTCCTTTAATTATGCTCCACTCCAACGAACCGTTCCCCAATAAATTCTGGGAAATGGATTCCCGCAACACGTTCTCGGCCTCGAGAACGGGGTTTACCCGATAATCAGTTGCAGGGTTTACTTCTGGATCCACCAATTCTTGCTCAAAATCGGTTTCAAAACCAGTTGTAACCGGGCGATAACTCCAAATACTGTACATTAAACTGGCACTGGTAGACCCTCCATTGTTGGTGGCAATAACCCCATAATTTTTGCTGTTGCTATAGTTAACATTGATCCGTGCCTTTAATTTACTGGTAAGTTCCTGATCTAAGGAAAATCTTCCTTGATACCGCTCAAACCCCGTATTAATGAATATACCCTCTTGTTCCAAATAAGATCCAGACACATAATACTTGGTCCTTCCGGTTCCTCCGGAAACTGACAAATTATTGTTTTGCATGGTACCGGTGCGCAAAACCTTGTCATACCAATCTATTTTTTCATAAGTTTTATAATCCTCCAATGTCCTACCCGGTCTTTCAAGGTACGTATAAGGTGAATTTAAGGGGTCGATTTCCAACTGCAAGACTACAAAGTCGTAGGGATCCATGGTTTCAATCCGTTTGATATCATTTTGCAATCCGAAATATCTATCAAATTTGAGGGTCGGGGCCCCTTCCTTCCCACTTTTTGTGGTGATTATAATGACCCCATTGGCACCTCTCGCTCCATAAATTGCGGTGGCCGAGGCGTCTTTCAAAATATCTATGGATTCTATGTCAGATGGATTGATCGAGCTGTTGTCATTGTCTTCCAGGGGAAATCCATCAACGACATAGAGCGGAGAGTTGTTCTGTGTTAACGAGTTTCCGCCCCTGATAACAATCTCGGGCAGACTCCCTGGTTGACCATCCCCAGAAATTACCGAAACGCCCGCCACACGACCTGCCAAAGCTTCATCAAAAGAGTTCACCGGTGCTTTTGATATTTCGGCAACCTTTACACTACCCACACTACCGGTCAAATCCGTTTTTTTCACGGTACCATAACCTACAACGACCACCTCGTCCAAACTGGCCGCGCTCTCTACTAAGCGTACAGAAATTGCAGTCTTTCCATCTACGGCTACCTCTTTCTTGGTAAAACCAATATAAGAAACCACCAAAACGGCATTTTCATCACGAACGGAAATCGAAAATTCGCCATCAAAATCGGCCGTCACTCCGTTAGTGGTTCCCTTTTCTATAATATTTGTACCTGGCAGGGGCACCCCTTCCATATCGGACACAGTACCACTTACTTGAAATTGCAGGTCTTGATTCGCTAGGCTAATTGAGCTTTCATCGATAGAATCCATCGGCTTTTTTTTTACCACGATAGTACCCCCATCAGTGAAGTCATAGGTAAAACTTATCGGGGACAGACATTTGTCCAATAGGTCCCCAGCCTTTATGACGCCTCTTTTTAGCACCACATCTGGAGCGGTTTTTATTTGATCATGCCTATAGATAAATTTATAGTCGGTCTGTTTGTTGATTAGCCGAAATGCCTGTCTTATTGTCAAGGTCATATCGCTATCAATTTTAATCTCAGCATTTTGGGCCTCACCTTTAATAGGGCTCAGTGCAAATGAAATCGAACAAAAAAGGAAAATAATGGATTTCATAAAAAAGCGTAAAAGAACCTTACCGAATAGGCAAGGTGGTCGGTTGGTAAATCTAATTTTCATAAATTTGTAATGGGTTTGTTAAACATCGTTTTAATTAATCTACTTGGAAAAAGGCTATTGCTGTGGAAGGTGCTGGCCTTTTCCTTTTTTATTTGACAATAATCTTATTGTCACTAATCTCGAATCTTAATTGTCCCTCACTAGTGGCCTCAATTAGTTTAAGAATGTGGTTGACAGATTCTGTTCTTTCTATTATTCCGGTAAATACGAATTTCTTTTGCCCGGCATTCTCGAAAATAACTTCGACATCATACCACCTTGATAAGGTCATCATGATTTCGTCTAAGGTTTCTTCGTTAAAGGTGAATAAACCTTTTACCCAAGAAATTTCCTGAGATACGTCTACTTCGGCTACCCCAATCGAATCGGTATCTGAATGAACTTTTGATTGTTGGTTCGGTTTTAAGATTTTGTTTATCCCATTTTTTTGAATATTGATTTTACCCTCGACCAAAGTTGTTGCTATTACGTCTTCTTCCGCATATGCCCTAATGTTGAACTCAGTGCCCAGAACACCAATCTCTTGAAATTTCGAATATACATGGAATTCGGAGCCATTGTGTTCAGAGCTCGGAGATACTTTGAAATAAGCCTCCCCATAAAGTAGTTCAACACTACGCATTTTTCCTTTCTGAAATTCTATTGGATATTTTAATTTGGACTCTGAGTTCAACCAGACCTGTGTGCCATCGGCCAATTGGACAAAAAACTGTCCCCCTCTAGGGATTGTCAGGTAATTGAACCTTGGTTCACTTACTGGGTCCATTTTTTCCTTGGAAGAATTATAGACAATTTCAGACCCATCGCTCTTGACTCTCCCCGTTCGATATTGCTTTCCTTTTTCCAGGGCAACCTGATTTCCATCTTCAAGAGTAAGAATAGCTTTATTGGAACCCGCCTCAATAGCGATAGGGGGCAAAGATTCTGTTCGGATTCCCTGCTTGCCCAATTCCCATTTGAAAAATACGGCACCTACGAGCAGAACGATGGAAGCCGCAACAGCAATTCTTCTATATTTCAAAACCTTACCCTTTCGTTCTATATTCGCAAGCTTTTGCCTAACTGCTTTTTTTGCCTTATCAACATCGTATTCTGCCATGCCAATGGTAGTTAAATATTCGGTCCGCACGAAATGGTTAAAGGTTACTAAATTCTTCTTGTCTCTTAAATAGATATCCAGCCTTTCCAGCTCGCTAATATCAGCTTCCCTGTTCAAGTATTTGACAATAATTCTTTCAATATCCGATTCGTTCATTGTGACGATTATATATTTATTACGTACTATTATTGTGAACCCCTCTATTTTTTTGCACCTTTTTTTATATTTGCTCAAATTAACAGCGTAATAATTATAAATAATCCACCATGACTTCTTATTTTGGCGATAGTTCTTTATTGGCCCATCAATTACTATCAGGTAACTCGAAGGCCTATGATTTCCTGATGGATTCCTATTATAAGATGTTATGTGCTTACGCCTATACCTTAACCAAAGACCACGCAAACGCCGAGGATATTGTTCAGAACGTATTCGTTGAAGTCTGGGTCAATCGTAAAAAGATAAACCCTAATTTATCGATTAAAAATTATATGTATAAATCGGTTTACAATGAATTTATTGACCAATACAGAAAGAACAAACCGGTCATTTACTTAGAAAAAAAATATATGGAGGCCATAGACGTGGCAGTAGAAAATGAAAGAGAAGATATCGATGAATTGATACGATTAGTCAATAAAGAAATCGAAAAACTACCTTCAAAATGTAAAAAAATATTTGTGCTGAATAAGAAGGAAGGGCTGACCCATACCGAAATATCCGAGCATTTAGATATCTCATTAAAGACAGTCGAAGGCCATATGACCAGGGCGTTCAAAATATTAGGGAAGCAACTTGGGGTAAAAGTCGAGCATATACTTTTTTTACTCTTCGATTTCGGGAACAAATTGAACCGTCAGCGGTAAGACCATTACTTTTTTTATTATTTTTCAACCTCTCCAGTAAATCTCTCTCTCCTTTTGGGATACAGCTACTTTTTATTATCAATAAAATAATATTTGGACCAATAGCTACACCCATTGAAGATTAGGGTAAATGGAAAGAAAATTAATTGCTGCCCCAATGTTGATCCAATCAAAAAAAAAAGCCTCTCGATTTCTCGAAAGGCTTATTCTCACTGGGCTCCCCCTCTTGGGCTCGAACCAAGGACCCTCTGATTAACAGTCAGATGCTCTAACCAACTGAGCTAAGGAGGAATGTTTCCCGCACTTTCCATCTGGAAAGCGGGTGCAAATATAATTGTTTTTTTGTTTGCTCCAAACAAAAAAATGCAACTTTTAACATATTCTTAAAAAGGAAACAAATTGTTGAGAAGTGCATCCCATTCTTTTATGCGGTGGCCCATAAAAACTCTATGAACTTATCCTTTAAAGAAACTTTTTAATAATATTCCAAATATCATTACCAAATATAACCACCATCAAGCCCATAAGAATGACAAACCCGATTATCTGACCCGTTTCAAGAACCTTTTCGCTTGGCTTTCTCCCTGAAATCATTTCATAAAGTAAAAACATGACATGACCTCCATCAAGTGCAGGAATAGGAAGTATATTTAGAAATGCCAACCAAACTGAAAACATGGCCATAAAGCTCCAGAAGAAAGTCCAATCCCACGTAGGGGACATCATTTCTACTATCCCAATCGGGCCTTTTACCTGCTTGTAGGCACCTGTTTTTGTATTAAAAATTACCTTAAACTGTCGTATTTGATCGGTCAGTACTTGAATGGTTCTTGTGAATCCGGCAGGTATTGCCTCTGAAAAGGTATAGTTATCGGTCACCCTTAAATCTTCAACACTTGGGTAGACCCCAATTTTACCTTCTTCAGGTACCGTTATCTGAATATTCTCTTTTTTCCCGTTTCTCACAATCTCGAGGGTAAGGTCGACATCAGAAGAAGACGTTATAACTTCGGTAAACTCATCCCAATAGTCTACTTGCTTACCATTGACGCCTACGATTTGATCATTGGCTTTAATTCCTGCATTTTTAGCCACAGATTGGGGAATTACACTATCAATAACCGCTTTCTTTCTATAGGTGATAAAATTTCTTCCCTGTGCCTCAAAAACACTTGCTTTTCCTTCATCGGAAAGTGGAACCGTAATTTCTTTGCCATCCCGATTTACCGTTATTTCGTCTCCCAAAATAATTTGAAGAACCGCATTGCTAAATTTTTTCGTCTTTTTTCCATCGACAGCCAAAATTTTGTCGCCTGTACGCAAACCTAATTGCTGACCAACGGAATCTACTTGAATACCATATTTTAAGCTATCTGCAGGAATATATGTATCACCATTATTGAACAACAGCATCGTATAAATTATCCACGCTAGAAAAAAGTTCACCGTGACCCCACCCAACATAATAATAAGCCTTTGCCATGCCGGCTTGCTACGAAATTCCCAGGGTTTAGGCTCTTCTTTCATCTGCTCGGTATCCATGCTCTCGTCGATCATTCCGGCAATTTTCACATAACCTCCCAAGGGTAACCAGCCAATTCCGTATTCCGTCTCCCCGATTTTCTTTTTGAAAAGAGAAAATTTCACATCGAAAAACAAATAAAACTTCTCAACTTTCGTCTTAAAATATTTAGCAGGTATAAAATGGCCCAACTCGTGAAGAATGACCAAAATGGATATGATGAGTATAAATTGTATTATCTGAATCGCAAGTGTCATCTAAAATTTTTTATTATATAAAGCGCACAAAAGTACGCTTTTACCCAATCTTAAAAAAAGAAAGTATGCAAGGTTGCCCGTATTTATGAAACATTTAGCAGCTAGAAAGGCATGAAATACTTGAAAGCCACTATTGGCTAACGTATCTTTGCCAAAAAGAGTATGCGGTCATTTTTCAGCAAATACAAACTTTTTGGGATAACGCTGTTTTTTCTATCAGCGGTTATTGTATATCTGTTCTACAATGCACTGCAACCAAAAAAAATCTTGCCCGTTTACCAACCTTCAATGGTAAACCCAGAATTGGTCGATAGTAATTTACAATTTGTAAAGAAGTACCACACCATCGCTGATTTCTCGCTCACCAATCAAAATGGGGAAACCATTACCGAAACCGATTATCAAAACAAGATTTATATTGCCGACTTTTTCTTTACCACCTGCCCGACCATTTGCCCTATCATGACTAAAAATATGGCCGATATTCAAAAACAGATCACCAGCGACGATGACGTATTGTTGCTTTCCCACTCCGTTACCCCAGAAATCGATTCGGTAACGCAATTGAAGAAATATGCGCTAGAAAAAGGAGTAGATGACCATAAATGGAATCTTGTTACGGGAGACAAAAAGCAAATATATGAGTTGGCCAGAAAGTCGTATTTGGCTGTAAAAGACGATGGTGATGGGGGAGCTTTTGATATGATTCACACCGAAAATTTCATTCTTGTCGACAAAGAAAAGCGTATTCGAGGATTCTATGATGGCACCAAAACGGAGGAAATCGAAAAACTAATGGATGATCTGGAAGTTTTAAAAGCTTCCTATAAAGAAGAAAACCTTAACTAAAACAAATGGGACAAAGGTCACGTGGGTTTTGCCAAACCTAACAAATTCTACCATTTAGCTGTCAGCGAGATGATTGGAAACAATTGAAAACCCAAACTTTATTCCGCTATTATCAACCCCAACCTTTTACATGCGTTCGATTTTGGAATTGGTATCGGTTTTTGGGACTAATTAGGATATTTTATCTTATTTTTGCCCTTAATTGTAATCAATCTAAATAAGAATTGACAGTTACTGTAGCACATCTAAAACGCGGGGAAAAAGGCATAATTAAAGAATTTGCCGAAGATATTCTTCCTATCAAACTTCTCGAGCTAGGGTGTTTGCCAGGTAATGAAGTAGAATTGGTTCAAGTAGCACCCCTTAAAGATCCCATATATATCAATGTCAATGGTTCGCATATCGCCATCAGACGTTCAGTTGCTCAAAAAATTGAACTTGATATCATCGATGATACCAATGTGTTATGAGCAAACAAATTAATGTAGCACTCATAGGAAATCCTAATACGGGTAAAACTTCGGTCTTTAACCAGCTGACGGGCTTAAACCAAAAAGTGGGCAACTACCCCGGCATTACCGTTGAAAAAAAAGAAGGAATCTGCAAACTTCCCAGAGGCGTAAAGGCACACATATTAGATCTCCCAGGCACCTACAGCTTAAACACCACTTCTCTTGACGAAAGTGTAGCGGTCGAATTACTACTGAACAAGAACGATAAAGACCACCCAGATGTTGTCGTATTGATTTCAGATGTTGAAAACCTCAAGCGCAACCTCTTATTGTTTACCCAAATAAAGGATTTGAAAATTCCGACCATTTTGGTAATCAATATGGCCGATAGAATGTCTCGAAAGGGGATTTCTCTCGATATTGCTCTTTTAGAAGAAAAACTAAATACAAGAATCGCATTGGTCAGTACCCGAAAAAGTACAGGAATCGACCACCTAAAAGAACTTATAGCAGACTACAAAAACCTTTCAGATGCTTCGGTTATAGACACAACTGTTATTGCTCCTGATTATTTCGAAAGACTGCAAAATGCATTTCCAAAGGAAGACCTTTACAAATTATGGCTAGTGATTACACAGGACGTAAATTTTATGCCCATTAGAAAAAAGGCCATAAACGACGCCTCAAATTTCACAACAAAGTCAAAAGCTGAACTGAAACGCCTACAACAAAAGGAAACCATACTGCGGTACCAGTTTATCAACGGCATTCTAAAAGAAACATACAAGGTAGATTCAAGTACCGCCAAAGGATTTCGTGCAACTTTAGACAAAATACTGACCCATAAAATTTTAGGATATCTTATTTTTTTCCTAATCCTGTTGACTATGTTTCAGGCCATTTATGATTGGAGCAGTTACCCAATGGATTTTATCGATGCCTCATTTGCCTCGGCCAGTGAGTGGGTTAAAAACAATCTGCCTCCGGGTGTATTTACAGACTTATTGGCCGAGGGTATTCTTGCAGGGATTGGAGGAATCGTCATTTTTATTCCGCAGATTGCCTTTCTATTTCTATTTATTTCATTATTGGAGGAATCGGGCTATATGAGTCGGGTCGTATTCTTAATGGATCGATTGATGCGGCCCTTTGGGTTAAGTGGAAAAAGCGTCGTACCCCTAATATCGGGAACAGCCTGCGCCATACCCGCTGTTATGGCCACCAGAACGATTGAAAATTGGAAAGAACGGTTGATTACCATTCTAGTAGTTCCTTTTACGACCTGTTCGGCGCGATTACCTGTCTATCTAATCATTATCGCCTTGGTTATACCTGAAAACCGGTTTTTCGGACTCAGTTATCAAGCACTTACCTTAATGCTTTTGTACCTAATGGGGTTTGGCATTTCGATTCTTTCCGCTATGGCATTGAACAAAATACTGAAAATAAAAAGTCGCTCGTTTTTTGTAATAGAAATGCCCAACTACAAATTACCCTTGTTCAAAAATGTGATTTACACCGTTTGGGAAAAGACTAAAAGCTTTGTTCTTGGTGCAGGAAAGATTATTCTGGCTATTTCTATTGTTTTGTGGTTTTTGGGCTCTAACGGCTATTCAGAAAAATTCGAAAATGCAGAACGTATTGTTGAAAATAAAATAAATACAGAAGGGTATTCCGACTTTAATAGGGCCATCATAACAAACCACCTATCAACCTATGAAAACGTTCTTCGCGATAGTATTACATCCGATTCAAAAAAATTAAATGCAAATGCTATTTCCAATGCACTTGACCAGCGAAAAAAGGAACTCGAAAAAAAGGCGAAGAACGAAGAAATTTCAAGCTTTAAATTAGAGAATTCTTATATCGGAAACATGGGCAAAGCCATTGAACCCCTTGTAAAACCTTTAGGATACGATTGGAAAATAGGCATTGCAGTATTGACCTCGTTTGCAGCGCGAGAGGTATTCGTCGGCACATTGGCTACGATTTATAGCGTGGGAAGCGATGAAGAAGAAACTATTAAAAATCGTATGGCGGCAGAGGTAAATTCAACGACCAAAAAACCTCTTTTTAATCTTGCCTCTGGCATATCACTGTTATTATTCTATGCATTTGCGATGCAATGTATGAGCACACTCGCTATCGTAAAGCGGGAGACCAATACATGGAAATGGCCCATGGCACAACTAGTTTTCATGAGTCTTTTTGCTTATATTGTAGCATTAGCGGCCTATCAAATATTAAAATAACGATGGAACACATACAATCGATATTGGTCTATATAACCTTGGCACTGGCAGCGGCATATTTGGTTCGAAAATTCTTGTTGCCCAAGCATCTTTTTTCTTCTAAAAAAGGAAGTTCTAAAAATTGTGGTGACAGTAATTGCGGGTGCAGCTAACCCTTTATTTTCTTTCTTCCTGTATTACCAACAGATTTATCTTGAAATTCTAGTAAATCGCCTTTACTCCCAAAAAGTATTCTTTCCCTCATTTATCAGCCCTGCTTGCTCGTTTGCGGTTTCTACGGTGACATTTTGAGTTATATTACATCAAATTCGGTAACCCATGAGAATACTATTAATCCTCTTAATGATATCCGTATCGACTTCATGTCACAAAAAAAACGCGAAATTCTCGTTACAAGGAAAAATGGATGGGTTTAGCAATGGCTCTATATTATATTTAATAGCTGCTGAAAGTAACGACATAATAGATTCCGTGCTTATAGAGAACAACTCCTTTTATTTAGCACCTGAAATTGCTAAATATCCTTTAAAAGTCATTTTAAAAAGCAACGACAATTCGTTGTACAAAAGCTTTTGGATAGAGAATAGCCCAATGGTATTTAAGGCACGTGCAAACACCTTCGAAAAAGCCGTGGTTACAGGCAGTGATTCGGAAACAATGTATCGTACCCTATATGGAACAATTGATACCCTTTCGAAAAAAGAAGGGGAAAAGTTTTTAATGGATTTTGTAAAAACGCATGCCGACCACTTGTTGGGCGCAGTCGTTTTATCGGAATGGTATATTTTATGGAAGAAGGAGAAAACAGAACCACTATATCAACTACTGTCAGATGACAATAAAAAGTCCGCTTACGGAGAAGAAATTCTTCGGTATATTTCGTTGAACAAAAATCATAAAATTGGAGATCTGTTCACAGACTTCGAACTTACCGATCAGTACGGAAGTAAAACCAAATTATCGAACATAGCGGCCAAATGGATATTGTTGGAATTTTGGGCCAGTTGGTGTGCCCCATGCCGCACCGATAACAAAAAACTTCTGTCGATTTACAATAGCTTCAACCCATTAGGTTTTGACATTTTTCAAGTTTCTTTGGATCACGATAGAAAAAAATGGTTACATGCAATCGAACAAGACAAATTAGTTTGGACCAATGCTAGCGATTTAGGAGGCTGGAACAATGAAGCGGCTATCATTTACGGGATCAGTCTACTCCCAAGTAACCTTTTACTGAATAGCGATGGAATAATTATAGCTCAAAATCTAAACATGAAAAAGCTAGAGCAAAAACTAGTAGAACTCACATCAGCCGTCAACAGTGAGGGGCGAGAAGTAAATCAAAAATAAAAAGCCTACTTGCGTTAAAAAACTCCAAATACATCACAATTAAATCTAAAAAAGCATGGTGCTTTAAACAGATATCGTTTGCTTTGTTATAATACAAGTATCGCTTGAATGATTAGAAAAGCTACGCTACTTTTTCTTTTGTTTTGCTTGTTGTATCACAATGCGACGTACGCTCAATCAATAAGTTCTATAATTATTGATTCGGCAACCCAAAAACCCGTGCCCTATGCTACCATTCAATGGGCGACCAAAAAAGGGGCTATTACTAATGAAGAGGGCCGTTTCAGCCTGTTGTTGCCCGAAGGTCTTCAAAAAAGCGATTCGCTTTTTATTTCTAGTTTAGGATATAAATCTATTGCAAAACCTTTAGAGGAGTTCGACAAAGCAACGATTTATTTGGTTCCGACGGCCATCGAATTAAAAGAGGTCATCGTTAGCAACAAACAATATACCGCGAAGGAAATCGTGGAGAAAATGAAAGAGGCCATACACAAAAATTACAACCTCGCCTTTACCAAAAAAAGGCTGTTCTTTAGAAAGTCTTCCTTTCAACAAATGCACAAGTCAGACTACACGCTTAAAAAATCGACCATCAAAGCTTTCAATAAAAAGTTTCTCGACAGCGTAATAAACACTATTCCAAAAAGCAATAGCTACTATACCGAAGTATTGGGCGACCTCTACGGGAATTATGAAGAGGAAGAGCAGAAATTCAGTTTAATAAAGGCCTCGGAACTCTATGATAAAAACATGGAGCTAGATTTTAACAAACTGGAAGAAAAGTTCAATTTGATCATAAAAGAAAATGTAAAAACCGATTCTTACTTCAAGATCAAGTCTGGCTTTTTCGGAACGAAAGTCGATGTAGATGAGCTTTTCGAGGAGGAAATTGACTCCACAGATATTTCGGCTTTGAACAAAGAACTTAAAAAGACTAAAGAGGAAGAAGCGGAAAGAAAGAAGAATTTCGCCAACTCTAGAAGAAACGCCTTAGGCAAAATGTTCAGCAGCTTACCTATTTTAGAAGATTCTGATTTGAATTTTATTTGGAAATCAAGAAAGTACGATTTCACACTTAAAGATTTTACATACCTCGGGAGCGATGCCGTTTACGTTATCGATTTCAAACCAAGACGTTCGGCCGACTTTAAAGGAACCCTATATATAAACTCAGATGATTTTGCATTGATCAGGGCAGATTTCGAAAATGTAAAATCGCTGAAAACCTTTAATTTATTGGGTATTTCCCTTAATAACTACCTTTTTAAAGGCAAAGTGATTTTCTCAAAAGATAGAGGACAACAGAAGTACAGCTTGAGCTACTACGAATCAGAGCGAGGTAACCGAATGGGTGTCAAACGCCCCTTAAAGATTATAGAGAAAAACAAACGTGTAAAAGGTCGTAACAAGCAAAATGAACTCTCGGCCAAGGTTGACCTCTCTTTCGCCAATATCGATAAAAATGAAGTGGTCATATTTGATTCCGAAAGCATCAGCAAAACTGATTTTGACGCTTTTAAAGAGAATAACAAGGTATTGCCGACTTACATGCCCACCTATAATCCGGAATTTTGGCAAGGCCATACCATTATAGAACCGAATAAGGCCATTGAAGAATTCACAGCTACTGAAGTACCCTTGAAGTAACAGGTTGGCTCTAAAAAGAAGCAGACTTACACCCAATTTTTAATAAAGGCATACAGTAATAATGCCCAACCAGTAACCAAAAGAAGACCTCCCATTGGAGTAACGGGACCCAAAAATTTTAGCTTTTTGCCTTTGGAAGCAGAAAGACACAGACCGTAAATACTAAAAGAGAATAGAAAAGTACCAATGATAAAACAGTAAATCATATAACGTTCCAAGGCCGTTTCCAAATTAAAATTAAAGCCTAGAATAACCAATAAAATAGCATGATACATTTGATATTTAACCCCGGTTTCAAAGCTTTTCAGTTGATCTTCGGTAAATGCCTTTTTTAGAGCATGTGCACCAAACGCACCAAAAATAACGGTCAAAAGCCCGAATAAGGCACCTATACATTGTGCTAGTAAAACCATAATATCATTTTTTTATGCTTAATGCCGTAGTTGCATCCTTTTTATCAAGTAAAAAGCGGTAGAGCTGATCGGTCTCCAAAGAATCGGAGAGATTTAGAAAAAGCTTTAATGAATCTTTATATACTATTTTAATTTTCTGTTGATCAAAATTATCGAGATAGACATATACCTTCTTATCGGTAAGCGAATCTTTGAACTCCCTAAAAAGTCCTTTTTCCTTAGCCATGGCCGAAAAGCCGTTTAACCGTTCCATAGGTGGAATTTTCTCTACCAAGAGTACACTATCTAAATCAGCGAATTGTATCTGCCGATAATACGCCCCGGAAAGTATCTGAATATCTTTTGCACTTACCTTGGTCCAGTTCTTATAATGTGCTACAAAAGCGACCAAACAAACTATAATCGTCACAACAATTAAAATGTTCCACAACCAAGATCTTTTGCTTCTTCCCATAAAATAGCTATTATCTTCTGACCACAGGTCTCGGGCCAATTCTATTTATTTAAGATTTTATTCGTAATAAAGTCAATGCACTTCTTTCAAAATTCTGGAAATCATATCATACTTTCATCGCGTAAAACTATGAAAAAGTAAGATGATTTAGTTCCTTATTTAAAGTAACCCAATTATCCTATTTATATTGTAATCTTCCGGCAATTGGCTTTCACAACTTCCCATCGGTCCATTCCACATTAAACTTTATAGGAGCCCATTTGCGGTACCCCCTTTAGTGTCGATTGTTATCCGAACTTATCCTTATTCCTCTGTTTTATGCCAAGTATTTAAAATAGTGTTCGGAGTTTTTAGCACAATTTTATAAAACCCGGATGGGTCATCGAGAGGAACTACCAACCGTTCTTTCTCGAGCAAAACTTCTCCAATTATTTCATACTGATCTTGCCCGCCCTTGGCAAAATCGTTTGTACTGGTCAAATAGAGGGTTGCCTGCTCGCTTTTAGGGGCTCTATTTTTCCAGGAAATTTCTAAGCCGTCGTCAATCAATTTTGCCTTTAGGCCTATGGCGTCAACTTCTCCAAAAAGTGGTACACCATCAAGCTCAAAAAGTACATTGTCGTCCATTTCCAGGTTCATAAATCGAAGAATCGTTGGCGTTATGTCAACGATTGCTGGTTTTTCTTCCTTGAAATACGTATTTGTATTCATGGCATTGGTAATAATCCAAGTACTGCGTTCCCGATCAGATTGCCCTCCGTGACCTTTACCGTCTTTGGCACTTCTACCATGGTCTGTAGTAACAACGACCAACCAATCTTCATTAAATGAACGCTCCCGTTCTTGTACCGCATCCCATATTTTACCCATCAATCGATCTTCGAATTCAATAGCTGCATTAAGTTCAGGACTATCGCCAAATTTATGCCCCATATCATCGGAGAACTCAAGATAAACCCACGACATATCAGGACCTTCCGATTCAATATACCGAGCCGCCTCGATAGCCACTTTTTCGTCAATTTTCTTAATATACGTTCGCTCAGAATCGTGAGGGAAATTAATCGTATCCAACTCAAAACCATCGAAAGCATAATTCATTTTTATCTTTTTTGTTTCCGGGAGGCCTTCGCCGATCAATTTTGTACGGTTATCAAGCCATGTTGAAAATATGGCGGTCTTTTTCATTGGGAAGTTATCCTTAAAAACTCGGAAAATCGTTGGATAACGATAATTGGGGGCTTTGATTTCATTACCAAAAACGTTATGCTTATTTGCCCAAACACCCGTCAACAAACTGTTATAGCCTACAGCGGAAATCGTAGGGGTCTCGGAGTAGCCATCTCTTTCGCCACCTACATAAGCTTCGGCAAAGCCACCCACTTCTGCAATATCGTCAAGATTCGGTGTATTCACATTTTTCAACATATCGGCTGCTATACCATCGATGATTACAAAAACAACCTTTTTCTCCACATCTCCAATTTTAGGTTTTTTTGCCTTTGAATCAGCTCCACATTGTACAACGCAAAATGCGATTACGATTAGAAGAATAGTTTGCCTGATACGTATCATATATCGAATTTCAGATTTAAATAGGAAGTGAAAATACTAAGATGAGGGACATCTCAATTCTCTTCAAGGTTTAAATTTTTTGAGCGATTTTAGTTTTGTCTTGAACTTAAAAAATTCATCAACCTAAGCCCACATCCAAGGTCATCATAATGATAAAACCACCTATAAAGCCCATTGTAGCTATATCGGTGTATTTATCTTGTTGCGTTTCAGGTATCACCTCTTCGACAACAACAAAAATCATTGCTCCCGCAGCAAAAGAAAGTGCATAAGGTAAGATAGGCTGAAAGGTGAGCACTGCCCAGGCCCCCAAAACTGCCGCAATCGGTTCTACAATAGCAGATGCCTGACCGAACATAAAACTTTTATATCGACTTAACCCTTGTCGTCGCAAGGGCATGGCTACGGCAAACCCCTCAGGAAAATTCTGTAAGCCTATACCTAAGGCCAAAGCCACTGCCCCACCAATACTAGCACCATCGAACCCCGCAGCTACACCACCGAACAAAACCCCTACCGCTAAACCCTCCGGAATATTATGCAAGGTGATGGCCAAGGTCAACAAGGTCGTTCTATGCCAGGGGGTTTTTATACCTTCTTTTTCACTCTCTTTAAAATTAATGTGCAAGTGCGGAAGAATTTTGTCCAATCCGAAAATAAAGAGTGAACCCATAAGAAATCCAATGGCGGCAGGAATCACTTTGACAAAACCCTCACCCGGACTCATTTCAATACCCGGAGCCAGTAAACTCCAAAAGCTTGCGGCTACCATCACCCCCCCGGTAAAGCCTAACATACCATCTAAGACCGCGCGGTTCATACTCTTAAAGAAAAACACCAAGGCTGCCCCCGCAGCAGTCAAACCCCATGTAAACAAAGTAGCATAGAGTGCGGCCAGAATTGGGTCAATAGATTCAAAATAATAGATTATTTGTTGCATGGTTTCTTTTAGTTTATATTTTCTATTCGGTCCGACGCCCGGTGAACCTTGGTATACGGCACGCTGGTTTATGGTTAATCATACTTAATTGATTTCGAAAAAATTCATTGCTACTCATTTATTTGCAAATACAGATTGGACGCAATTTGATTTGAAATATGCATATTTCGTCCATTTATTTTAATGTGTAACGAACCATCAAATTCCTCTTTATCAATTACGGTCACCGTATCACCCAGGGCAATATTATTTTTATCCAAAAATTTTAAAAAGGCGACGGATGAATCCTTTACGCCAACGCAAATACCCTCTACACCAATAGAAGCTTCGTTAAGTAACTTTTTAATTGATTTTTTGAACTCGCCATCTTTAGAAGGAATTGGATCACCATGGGGGTCAATTTTTGGAAAACCAAGATAGGCATCGAGCTGGTCGATCATTTTTTCGCTTTTAATATGCTCAAGCTGTTCTGCAACCTCATGAACCTCATCCCATGAGAAATTAAGCTTGTCTACCAAAAAAACTTCCCACAACCGATGTTTTCGCACAATGGAAAGCGCAACATTTTTACCTAAAACCGTAAGCGTAACACCTTGGTACTTCTTGTAATTCACCAATCCTTTGTCCGAGAGCTTTTTTACCATATCGGTCACGGAAGACGGCTTGGTATCCATACCATTGGCGATAGCGTTCGTAGTGACCGTATTGTTTTCACCTTTGCCCAAATGGTAAATCGCCTTTATATAATCTTCTTCGGAAAGTGTCATTTATAAAATTTAAACAAAAATACATTTTTATATCTAAAAACATATTTTTAGTTTTGTCTAAATATTTATTTAGAACATATTAAAATTTTATTTTAAAAATGACAAAAAAAAGTAAAGCCTTTATAAGAATAAATTTTCGATTGGTTCTGTTCGTATGTTGTGCCCCACTCTTTAATTCATTTGGACAACATGTTCAGATTAACGGTATTGTCACCGCCAATGGAGCGCCAGTCCCTTTTGTCAACATTTACTTGGAAGGTTCTACTTTGGGAACGGCCACCGATGAAAATGGGAAGTATGTTTTGAATGATATTCCGGCAGGCGATTATAAATTGAGTGCAACCGCTTTAGGGTATTTGCCATTTTCGAAAAAAATTACACTTGTCGAATATGAAAAAAAATCCTACCCTATTAGGTTAAGCGAATCTTCGGAGCAACTTGAGGAAACCGTAGTTACGGGGACCCTAAAATCGGTAAATCGATTGGAAAGTCCCGTTCCTGTGGAGGTATATAGTCCAACTTTTTTAAAGAAAAACCCAACGGCCAGTATTTTTGAGGCACTGCAAAATGTCAATGGGGTACGCCCGCAGATTAATTGTAACGTATGCAACACGGGTGACATACATATCAATGGCCTAGAGGGTCCGTACACCTTAGTGCTCATTGATGGAATGCCTATTGTTAGCGGTCTTGGAACCGTCTATGGTCTGTCAGGCATCCCTAATTCTTTGATCCAGCAAATAGAAATCGTTAAAGGCCCTGCTTCGAGCCTTTATGGTAGCGAGGCAGTGGGTGGTCTAATAAACATCATAACCAAGAATACGTTGGAAATCCCCGATTTTTTTGCCGATGCCTTTGCCACAGGATGGGGCGAATACAATCTTGATATCGGCACCAAACTCCACGTCGGAAAAAAGGCAGACATGCTGTTGGGCATCAATTATTTTAACTACGATACACCAGTCGATAATAACGATGACAATTTCACCGATGTCACCTTGCAGAATCGTGTTTCTATATTTCAAAAATGGAATTTTCAACGAAACAAGTCACGCATATTTTCGATAGCCGGGCGTTTTTTTTATGAGGATAGATGGGGAGGCGAACTTCAATGGACACCAGAGTATCGGGGTGGTGATGAGATATACGGAGAAAGTATTTACACCCGAAGGTGGGAGATATTAGGAAAATATCAACTCCCATTAAAAGAAAAAATGCTGCTCTCATTTTCGTACAACGACCACAGCCAAAATTCGGTTTATGGTAATGTATCGTATCTTGCCGATCAGCGTATTGGTTTTACTCAATTGACCTGGGACAAATCGTTGGGCGCTCACGATTTGCTGTTCGGAAGTTCGTTACGTTACAACTATTATGACGACAATACACCGGCTACCGCAACTATTCAAAGAAACCAGGCTAATGAAACCATAATACCAAGTTTGTTTGCCCAGAATGAAATCAGTTTGGCAAAAAAACATTCGCTACTTCTAGGGTTAAGGTATGATTATGACCAACGGCACGGGTCAATTTATACTCCACGAACGGCCTACAGGTGGAAAGTCTCCGATAACGATATTCTTCGTCTGAATGCAGGAACAGGCTTTCGGGTGGTAAACCTATTCACAGAAGAGCATGCCGCCTTGACAGGTGCAAGAACGGTAATTATAACCGAGGCATTAAAGCCTGAACGTTCTATCAACATAAATTTAAACTATTTAAAAAAAATCTATGCGGATAATGGCACATTCGTAAGTCTCGATGCTTCGGCTTTCTATACCCATTTCAGCAACATTATACTTCCTGATTACGATACAGACCCCAACCAGATTATTTATGACAATCTTGACGGAAAATCAATCTCCCAAGGTATAAGTGCTAATGTAGATGCAGTTTTTCCCAACGGCATTAAAATATTGATCGGTGCAACATACCAAGATGTGAGCAGTACCGAAAATGGAATCAAGAAACAACAAATTTTAACGGAAAAAATTTCAGGCACTTGGAATGTCTCATACGAATTGAGAAATCTCAAATTAAATATTGACTATACCGGAAATGTATATGGCCCTATGCGTTTGCCCCTATTGGGCGAATCAGATCCCCGACAAGAATTCTCGCCAACCTGGAGTGTTCAAAATATTCAATTTACGTACAAAGGTCTTCAAAATTTTGAAATATACGCCGGTATCAAAAACCTTTTGAACTGGACACCAAATCGGGGAAATCCATTCATCATCGCAAGGGCCAATGACCCTTTTGATAAAAATGTAACTTTCGACAATAATGGCGATGTTGTGGCCACCGCCAATAACCCCTACGCGCTTACTTTCGACCCCTCTTATGTTTACGGGCCCAATCAAGGTATGCGTGCATTCTTTGGCATGCGTTATAAAATAAACTAGCGGTAGCTTGTAAAGGCAAGTGCGATTAAGCTTCGCGGTGCATCAACTGTTTTCCAAAAGTTTCGAGAAGTGCTCGTTTTTCAGCGGATATTTTCAATTTATCCAAAACTTCAAAAGCCCCATGGGTATACTCTTTAATCGCCTCTTGGGTTTTTTCTACAGCAGTGGATTGTTCAAATATTTCCTTCACCGTATTTACCTTATCTGTCACATCTTTCGGATAAATCGAAAAGAGATGCTCCAACGCTCTTTTTTGCTCTTCCGAAGCCAACTCACAAGCTGTCAAATATAAAAACGTCTTTTTATTAGCTATAATATCGCCACCGACTTGCTTGCCAAAGGTCTTTGGATCTCCGAATGCATCTAGGTAATCGTCCTGTAACTGAAATGCGATACCCAAGTTTCTTCCAAATTGATAGATATGGTTTTGATCGGCCTCGGAAGCCCCGGCAACAATACCTCCCATTTTCAACGCCGCTCCGACCAAGACCGCCGTTTTGTATTCGATCATTTTCAAATATTCAGGAACGGTCACATCTTCCCGAGTTTCAAAATCGACATCGTACTGTTGTCCCTCACAAACCTGAAGCGCCGTGGTACCGAACAATCGCGCCAAATCACGAAAAATATTGACCTCATAATTCTCGAACAATTGATACGCTGTAATAAGCATCGCGTCTCCCGAAAGAATTGCCGTGTTCACATCCCATTTTTCGTGAACCGTAGATTTGCCTCTTCTTAGCGGTGCAGCATCCATGATATCGTCATGCACCAACGAAAAGTTGTGAAAAACTTCAATAGCCAAGGCCGCATCTAAAGCCTCGCTGTAATTCTTATCAAAAATTTCAGCAGCCATTAAGGTCAACACAGGTCGCAAACGTTTCCCTCCCAAACCAAGAATGTAGGTAATTGGCTCATAAAGGTTTTTAGGTTCCTTTGTTTTTGTTCGAGACTCTAGATACGAAATAAACTTCGTTCGATACTGCGCTATAGAATGCATGCGAATGATTTTGGTCAAAAATACATCCATTTTAACAAATAGCCCGCAACGCATGTACAACAATGCCGAGCAAAAAAAAAATCTACAAAAAATGCAATAGCTTTGAAATATTTCGTCTTTAAGATAGAAGACTCGATTATAAAAGCGTTTGAATGACTTCGGATACGGAAAATTATAAAAACCTTAAAACCTTTTTCAACGAGGAATATAATTCGCTTAGAACTTATGCCAAATCAAGAATTGATGATACGGCCGACCGTGACGCTGAAGATATTGTTCAAGAGGTGGCATTAAAATTATTCTCTCGGGCCGACGACATTACTCCCATTAACAATATTGCCGGGTTTGTATATAACGCCGTAAGAAATAAAATTATCGATCTCATGCGAACAAATAAGCGCCAAGTGTATGTCGAAAAGGAAAACCGTTTGGCAGTATTTAGTGAACTAATTTATGACAACCCTGAAGATATATATTCCGAAGCCATGAAAGACGAACTAAAAAAAGCTATTGAAAATTTAAAGCCCCATTATCGAGAAATTATTGTTGCAATCGATTTTGAAGGGTACACCTATAATCAAATTTCCATAGAAACAGGTATCCCGAAAGGCACCTTGATGTCTAGAAGACACAGGGCCATATCAATATTGCTTTCAATGCTAGACAAGAAAAAAGAAACAATTAACTAAAAAACATCAGAAATGACAGACTATCTAGAACATAAGGTCAAGACCAAAGTTGAGAAATTTGTAAAGGCAGCTTTTAAGATACTCTTTGCGATTGTTGCCGTAATAATTTTTGCCCTACTCCTCGGATATGGCATTATGTGGTTATGGAACTGGTTGATGCCCGGTATTTTCGGTTTAAAAACAATTGATTATTGGCAAGCCGTCGGAATGTTGGTACTGGCAAAAATTCTTTTTGGAGGTCTAGGAAATCATAGCTCGAAAAAAAGTAAAGGAAAAAAAAGTGGTCGTTGTCGCACAACAAAACAAAATAGTTTAAAAAGCAATTTTTCGAAATGGAAACACTATGAAAAGTTCTGGGAAGAAGAAGGGCAGGAAGCCTATAGTAAATATGTAGAGCGCATAAAGGAAGACAACTAATGATTATCATCATAACAAAGTGTTAAATTAATGTAAAACTTAGGAAACTTTAAATGTTTTTAAAGTTTCCTGATTTATATTTGCGCACTTTATGAAACAGAAAATTCTATCAAAAGCAATCGATATGTTCTTGAACCTTGGCTTCAAGAGTGTTACCATGGACGATTTAGCCAATGAAATGGGTATTTCCAAGAAAACGATTTACACCCACTTCACCAATAAAACGGAATTGGTCAAAGAATGTACCTCACAATTATTCATCAATATATCTTCGGGAATCAATAACATTTGTTCCATGGAGAAAAATCCTATTGAGGAACTTTATGAAATCAAACGTTTGGTAACTGTGTATTTAAAAGATGAGCAATCGAGCCCTCAGTACCAACTTCAAAAATACTACCCAACTATATATGCAAGCTTGAAATCGAAACAATTCGATACCATGAAACAATGTGTTGTTGACAATATCAAAAGGGGAATAAAACTGGGCTTTTATAGGGAAAACCTTAATATTGATTTTATCGCGAGAATTTATTTTTCTGGGGTTACAAGTATTAAGGACAGTACACTTTTCCCATCTGAAAACTTCCCGAAAAAACAACTGATAGATGAATACCTAGAATACCACCTCAGGGGAATTGTAACCCCAAAAGGAAGAAAAAAATTAAACAACCTGATTAATTCAAACTACGAATAGCATGCGAAACCATTTTATAATAATCGTAATACTGTTAACTACCTATACGGTATTTCCCCAAGAAAAGCCTGTAGGTTATACCTTGGACGAAGCTATTGCTTTTGCCCTTAAAAATAACTATAGTGCTATTAATGCCGATAGAGATTTGCTAGACGCCCAAAAACAAAAATGGGAAACCATTGCTGGCGGCCTACCTCAAGTCGACGGAAACATTAGTTACCAAAATCAGTTAAAACAACCCATCTCTTTGATTCCGGCAGAGTTTTTTGGAGGTGAACCCGGCACTTTTCAACCCATCACTTTCGGTCAGCCTCAACAAGTAACGGCTACTGCAACGCTAAAGCAGCAGATTTTTGACGGTTCCTATATTGTGGGTGTGCAAGCGACAAAATCGTTCTTAAGCTATAGCCAGAACAATAAAGAAAAAACGGAGCTGGAAGTTCGTAAAAGTGTGGTTGAAGCTTATGGCAATGTATTACTCGCCCGTGAAAGCGTCGCCATACTCGAAAAGAACATCGCCACCTTGGACAAAAACCTTTTCGAGACTCAAAAACTCTACGACAACGGCTTGGGCGATGAAGAAAGTGTAGAACAACTGCAAATCACTTTATCATCAGTTGAAAATCAGCTCAAGAATTCAAGACGACTTGAAAATATTACCGTGCAAATGCTCAATCTCGTAATGGGACTACCAATTGAAAACCCCACAGCATTGAACGAAAACCTCGACCAATTGACAACGCAAAAAATAAACCCGGAATTACTGACCGCCGATTTTAATCTTGAAAATAATGTAGATTACAAATTGGCCTTGAACCTCAATGAACAGCGTTATTTTGAACATAAACTAGCCAAAAGTCGTGCCTTGCCAACCTTAAACGCCTTTGTCAACTATGGCTCTTCGGCATTCAGTGATAAATTCGATTTTATAGGAGGGGAAGCCGAATGGTATGATTCATCAATTCTAGGTTTTGACCTGAACATCCCAATTTTCAGTTCATTCAAAAGGGATGCCAGTACGCAAAGGGCCAAAATTGCCCTTGAAAAAGCTAAAACACAATTGACGGAAGCCGAAGAACAAATCCGCCTACAACTAGAAAATGCTAAAAGCGAATATGAGTTTACGATTGAACAATATAAAACAGCAAAAGAAAACCTAGGATTGGCCGAGCGTATAGAACGAAAAAACCAAATCAAGTATGCCGAAGGGCTTGCCACTAGTTTTGAGCTACGACAGGCCCAAACCCAGCTATATACTACCCAGCAAGAATACTTGCAATCAATGGTAGATGTCATCAACAAGAAAACCGAACTGGAAACGATTTTAAACAACTAATAAAACCATTACAATGAAAAGAATATTCTACACTTTAATACTAACGATAGCATTAGCTTCTTGTGGTGGCGGCAACCAACAGACATTGGATAGCATCATTTCAGGTGGAAATTTAGAAGCTCTTAGAGCCAAAAAGTCGGAGCTATCACAACAATCAAAGGCGTTGGAAAGCCAAATAAAGCTTTTAGACTCTGCTATTGCCACTAAATCAGGTAATGAAAAACTTCCTTTAGTAACAACGGTCGTTGCAAATTCTGAGAAATTCGATCACTTTTTAGAGCTTCAGGGCAATGTACAGACCAAACAAAACGTACTTATTTACCCCGAAATGGCCGGAACTTTAGATCGTGTTTATGTAAAAGAAGGGCAACGCGTAACTAAAGGTCAACTATTGGCCACTATCGATGACGGCGGTATGAGCAGTCAATTGGCCCAATTAGAAACACAGGCCGCTTTATCAAAAACTACGTTCGAGCGTCAAAGTAAATTGTGGGAGCAGAAAATTGGTTCCGAAATTCAATATTTACAGGCCAAAGCCAATTATGAAGCACAAGAAAATGCGGTTAAACAGTTACAGAGTCAACTGGGAAAATCTACTATAAAAGCTCCTTTTTCTGGAATTATTGATGATGTCATAAAAGACCAAGGTACTGTTGTCTCTCCTGGCGGACCAGGTTCTGAAGTATTTCGTATTGTAAATCTTTCAGATATGTATATCGATGTTGAAGTTCCTGAAACCTATTTAGGCAGTATAAACAACGGTAAGGAAGCGAAAGTATATTTCCCCGTTTTAGGAGATTCTATCACTACCAAAGTTCGTCAGACGGGCAATTTTATCAATCCGAGCAACAGGTCGTTTACCATCGAAATTCCCGTACCCAATAAAGACGGTGCCATAAAGCCAAATCTTACTGCCAGAGTAAAAATTAATGATTATTCCAATGATCAGGCGATTTTGATTCCGCTAAGTATTATATCCGAAAATGCTGATGGCGAACAATATGCCTACGTGGCAGAAACACCAAATTCGGAAAATGAGGCCGTCGTAAAAAGGAGTATCATCACCACTGGAAAAACGCAAAATGGCTTTGTAGAGGTTCTGTCCGGAATAGTAGCGGGCAATCATATTATAAAAGAAGGGGCCAGAAGTGTCAAAGACGGTCAAAAAGTTAAAATCCTAAACTAACTCGTCCATGAACAAACTACAAAAAAACGCAGATAAAGAATTTAGCCTCTCATCATGGGCTATAGATAACCCCTCGGTAATCTATGTAATGATCGGAATTTTCTTGTGGATTGGATTTTCTGCCTATCAAGCCATGCCTCGGGAAGATTTCCCCGAGATTATCGAGACCAAGATTTATATAAGCACACCATATCCTGGCAACACGGCCGAAGATATTGAACGATTGATTACCGACCCCTTGGAAGACAAGCTAAAGAACATTAGCAATGTTGTTGAAATCGTTTCAACATCCCAAGAAGACTACGCCATTATAACCGTAGAGTTTGACGAAGAGATAACCGTCGAGTCTGCAAAACAAAAAGTTAAAGATGAAGTAGATGCCGAAAAGGCAAGTGAAGACTGGCCAACTTTTAATGGTGCCAAAGTAGAACCAAATGTTTTTGACCTCAACTTCTCCGAGGAAGTCCCGATTATGAACATCAACTTCACAGGAGACTATCCGGTTGAGAAGCTGAAGGAGTTTGCAGAATATTTACAGGATGAGGTAGAAAACCTCTCGGAGATTAAGAAGGCAGATATTCGAGGGGCACAAGAAAAAGAGGTAGAAATTGCCGTCGACGTTTATCGAATGATGGCTGCAAAAGTCAGTTTCGATGATGTTCTTCAGACCGTTCGCAATGGGAATATGACCATGTCGGCTGGAAACTTGAAGACCAGCGGGCAAAGGCGTACCATCCGTATATTAGGCGAAGTTGAGAACCCTGACGAACTCAACAACTTTGTAGTAAAATCAGAAAACGGAGCGGTATATCTAAAAGACATCGCCAATGTACGTTTTGACGAAAAAGACAAAACCACGTACGCCCGCGAATTCGGTGAAAGCGTGGTGATGCTCGACGTTAAAAAACGAGCTGGTAGAAACGCCATTTCGGCGGCAGACCAAATAAAGGAAATTGTAAAGGATTTAAAGGAAAACTACTATCCGACGGATCTTCACATCTCTATAGCCAACGATTCATCTACCCGAACATTGAACCAGGTCGATGACCTGGTCAACAATATTATTTTCGGTATTATTCTAGTAGTTACCGTACTCATGTTCTTTTTGGGTTTTAGAAATGCACTTTTTGTTGGCTTCGCAATTCCCATGTCAATGTTCATGTCGTTTATGATCCTATCGTGGTTGGGCTATACACTCAATACCATGATCCTCTTTGGAATGATCATGGGGCTTGGTATGTTGGTAGACAATGGTATTGTGGTGGTTGAAAACGTCTATCGATTAATGGATGAGGGTATGCCCCGCATCGAAGCGGCGAAAAAGGGAATCGGCGAAATTGCTTTCCCCATCATTATCTCTACCGCAACAACGGTTGCAGCCTTTGTGCCCCTCGGGCTTTGGCCTGGTATTTTCGGACAGTTTATGATATTTTTCCCGATTACATTATCCGTTGTATTGGGCTCATCACTCTTTGTTGCCATTTTCATGAACTCTATGTTGGTTTCCAGTTTTATGGAGACGGGGGAGAAAGAGCTTAAAGTAAAGCAATTAATACGGCTAAGCATTATTTTAGGGGGAACCGGATTACTTATACTAATTTTTGGAGGAGCTATGCGTGGCCTAGGAACAGTCATGATTCTGACAGCGGCCATGTTTTGGGTCTACAAGTATTTTCTCAAAAAATGGGCCATTGGTTTTCAGATGAATACCATGGTACGGTTCGAAAATTGGTATGAAAAACGAATCATTCATGCACTGAGAGGGAGAAATGTATATTGGTATTTCGGCACTACCTTTATGCTCTTGATTATCGTTTTTATGCTTTTCGGACAATCGATCGGAAGCGGTAGAACGAAAATTGAGTTCTTTCCAGATAATAAGCCCAACGAAATTTACGTCTATATTGAATACCCCGAAGGCACGGCCATCGAGAAAACCAACCAGATTACCAAAGATGTTGAAAAAAGAGTCTACGCCGTTCTCAATAATGAGGAATATATGGACAATGGTGAGAACTTTATGATGGCATCAGCGGTTTCTCAAGTCGGTGAGGGTGCCGGGAATCCATTGACAGATGGAGGTTCGGCTGCAGAAATGCCGCACAGAGGAAAGATGACGGTCAACTTTAGCGAGTTTAAATATCGAAAAGGAAAGAATACTGAAGACATACGGGCCAAAGTACAAGAAGCTCTGAGTGGTATTTATCCTGGTGTTGCCATATCAGTGGAAAAAGATGCCAATGGCCCTCCGGCCGGTTACCCTATTAACATTGAGTTGGAAGGAAAAGATTATGATGAACTCATCAATACGGCCGAAAACATTCGAAACTTTATCAATACTAAGAATATTGCGGGCATCGAAGAAATCAAAATTGATGTAAACAAGAGTAAACCCTCTATGCAGGTCGTTGTCGATCGTGAAAAAGCTGGAGAACTTGGGGTATCGGTAGGCCAAGTAGGCAATCAATTGCGTAGGGCCTTGTTTGGAGAGAAGGCTGGCGTATATAAAGAAGATGGCGATGACTATGACATCAATGTTCGCTTTAACGAAGATTTGCGCTATAATCGAAATGCTTTATTTAATCAAAATATCATCTTTAGAGATCCCGCCACCGGGCAAATTAAGGAAATCCCTGTTTCGGCCGTAGCAAGTGAAAGAAACACGTCTGCCTTTAGTGCCATTAAACATCGGGACAACAAGCGTGTAGTGACCGTATATTCAGGTTTACAGCCCGGTTTCACTGATGCAGCGGCCATTGTCGCCGAGATTCAGAAAGAGATGGAAGAATTTAAAGGACTTCCGAACGATATCAAAATAGACTATACGGGACAAATAGAGGAGCAGAACAAACAAATGCTATTCTTGGTCGGTGCCTTTTTTACGGGTCTCGGACTTATCATGTTGATATTGATTTTTCAATTTGGGGGAATATCGAAGCCCTTGATTATTATGATAGCCATTTTCTTAAGTTTTATCGGGGTTTTCGGAGGATTGATGATTACCGGATGGTCTTTTGTAATCATGATGACTATGATGGGTATCATATCATTGGCAGGTATTGTAGTAAACAATGGGGTCGTGTTATTAGATTATACACAGATTCTTATTGACCGGAAAAAAGTGAATTTGGGGATGGATGACAAGGATCTTTTGAACCGTGACGAGGTAACCGAAGTTATAGTTCGTGGAGGAAAAGCAAGACTTCGCCCCGTAATATTGACAGCGATTACCACGGTTTTAGGTCTTATCCCCCTAGCTATAGGATTGAATATCGATTTCTTCTCGCTCTTTTCAGACTTTGACCCCAAAATTTATGTCGGAGGAGATAATGTGGTTTTCTGGGGACCTCTTGCATGGACTGTAATCTTCGGACTAATCGTTGCCACTTTCTTAACCTTGATTATTGTTCCTGTATTATTTAGCATTACCTATCGAATAAAAATTCGACTACGCGAAGGGACGAAAAGAAGAGAGGAAAAGAAGAAGAAACAGCTTGATGTTGCTGCATAGAATTATCAAAATGAAACGCATAAAAAATCCCGTCTTGGCTGCCAAGACGGGATTTTTTCTTTTTGAATATTGTGGGCTTATTTATTATTTAGGGCAACGGTTTTTTCATTGTTCCATGTGGTAACATTGGCAATTTTGTTGTTGGTATAATCTACCTCTTTCAGAGCTTCACCTTCCCAAAAAAACCATTTTCCTGCTTTCTTGCCGTTAACGTATTCGCCCATTGCAATTTTTTTACCGCTTTCGTCGAACATTTTCCATTCTCCGTGAAGTTTTCCATCACGAAAGAAACCGGTTTGAGCTACGTTCCCATTTTCATGGAAATAAGTACCTTTTAAAGTATTGCCTTCTTTTTCAAATTTTGGTTGAATCTCCTGAGCGGTCATGGCCACAGAAAATATAAGTGCTAAAACTATTACTAATGCTTTCATTCTATTTGGGATTTAAATTGATATACATAACGCTAACGTAACCAAAGATACAATTATTTTACCAAAAATAAATGTTAATGTAACGTTTAGTTTACATTAACTTTACATTAGAGTTTTAATTTATTGAAAATAAGATTATTACAAAAATAAAAACCCGTGCAGATGACGGGTTTAAAACAGTTCTTTTATATAATAGCTATCAATTAAGGGTTCTCATTTTGTGGAATTGGAAACTGGGTTACTGTTCCGTCACCAGCCCTGTCAAGGGGTAAATCCCCAATTCTATCAAACCTCCTTAAATCTATCCAGCGGTGTCCTCCTTCGGCAAATAAAGAATACCTTCTTTCATACAAGATTCTGTCAATATCTACGGATCCGGGGGCAATATCCCCTAGACCTGCGGCATTTCTAATCACATTTATTGCAGTCTCTGCTTCGCCAGGGTCGATGGTCATATTGGCTTCGGCGTACAACAAAATCAATTCTTCATTTCTTATGATTCCGACAGGATCAATATTACTCTTATAGACTAGCACATCGTTATTACCAGTTAAGTTATCAGCCGTTAGGGCAGCATCTCTAAGCGGGGCTTTATCAAGTCTGGCATCTCCAGCTTCTGCGTCTGCAATAAAAGAGGGATGTGTAATTCTTGCATTGGCTACAGTTGAATTAGCTGCAAAGAAAAGGGGGTTTGCAATATCGGCACCAGTCAGTGAAAACGTAAAATAGGCTCCGGCATCAAGATCTCCATCCAAATCCATAAATGAATCTGCCAACAAAGTCAATGTTCTTGGATAATCTCCTTGATACGTAGCTATTCGAGCCGCAAGGGCCTTATTGAACTGTATAAAGGTGGAAGGAGTATCCATACCTGAAAAACCACTTGGAATCGCAAAAGGAAAGGTTGAACCGCCAGCGGATAAATCGGTAACCGCAGTAGTCAACATATCTGTCAACAATGCCAGTGTTTCACTGTAGCCAGTGAAAGCTCCCAAATTATCAGGATCTTCGACATTAGTTCGTATTCCATTTTCATACAACATATTCAACACCATTAAAAGCTCATGGGCCTTTAGCGTATTGACCAAACCTCTTGATGCAGCTATTTCAGCCTCCGTGAAATCGGCTGTGGTATTTACAAGACCCTCTAAAATCAAATTGCAATCTCTTACTGTGGCATATCGTGCCGCATACGGGTTATTGGAATAAAATGAATTATCGTCTAAAGTTCCTGTCAAGAGATCGGCTGTCCATCGAGGGTCAGAAGACTGTATCCTCCAATATTCCCTTCCTACCACTGACATGGCATCAATCTGTGTTCCTAAGCGTACACGCATATCGGCAAAAACTCCTGCAACGGCATTTGCCAACTCCCCTTTCGAAATATCCTCTGATATTGAAATGGTATCAGCTCCATTTAAATTTTCTCCATCCTGAACCTCACATGATATAAAAGCAACAGAAAAGAGAAGTAGCATCCAAAATTTATCTAAAATTTTCATTTTTCCGATTTTTATTGTTTAAAAGTCAACTGATAGGTGAAACATATAACGCTTCGAAGAAGGGAATGGCGTAACCTCAACTCCGGTCGAAAGTGCATTAGATCCAAAATTCGAGACTTCAGGATCATAACTGTTGTAATCAAAAATATTAATCAAATTATTTCCCGATATACCCACCTTGATGTTTGAGACGTGACCCCCGAATGTTTTCTCTAAACAATTGGAAGGAACCGTATAAAACAGCCCTATCTCTCTCAGACGTAAATAACTAGCATCTTCAACAAATGGCGCTGCAAATCCCCCTCTAAACGCAGATATTCTATAATCTCCGTTAGACAATACCCCTGCGGGGTCCAATGTTACATCGTCATAATCATGGGATGTTTGTCCGAAATCGAATAAAAGGTTCGATAAATTGATGTTATCACCTCCTTTTTTCCAATGCCAAAGAAAAGACAAGTTAAAATCTTTATACCTGAGGTTATTGGTAAAAGTCATTTGAAAATCAGGTTCGGCATCGCCAAGCACAACCAAATTACCATCGGCATCGTTACCCACAATTTGAGTAACACTCTTCCCTTCTTCTATTCGAAAGGTCCCCAAACCTGTACCGAAGCCACCTACATCAAAGGGGTTTATATTCAGCTTTGTGATTTCAGATTTGTTCCTATAAAATATCACTCCAGTATCCCAACTAAAGCTAGGGTTCTCAAAAACATTGGCATTCAACGAAAGTTCAACACCTTTGTTCTGCAAATTACCTGCATTTGACCAGCGCAAGGTATAGCCGCTAGATTGTGCGTTGTCAGCTTCTAAGACTAAATCATCAACCGATTTGATGTAATACGAGAACTCTAACGACAGTCTATTTTCCAAAAGTCCGGCATCAAATCCAATTTCTAATTCTTTTTGTCGTTCGGGTTTTATACTGGGGTCGCCCAAAGTGGTCGGCACCACGATACCTACCTGACCATCGATTAGCGAATTAACATACCCGGTAAAGAGTGCCCCGAAGGGAGCAAAGTTTCCAGCTTCGCCATACGCTCCGCGTAGTTTAAGTTGAGAGAAAGCGCCCAGATCCCAAAAATTATGAAAGTTTGCTGCGGCTGATGCTTTCGGATAATAGAAAATCTTATTGGCATCTCCATTATTACTTGATTTATCGCCCCTCACGCCAATTGTTCCAATAAGCTTGTCTTGAAAGTTAACTTCTTCCTGCACAAAAAAACCAGTGTCTTCTTGTTCCAATCTATATTGACTGACCGCCACATTGGCCGCTTGATCAACATTGGTTTCGGTACCAATAAGATTTGACGATGTGTTCCGAACCGTGTTTTGGGAAAAACTTTGTTTTGTTATACCCGCCTGTGTTGTAAAACTTAGGTTGTTTTCCAAATAAAGGTTATGCACTAAAAAAGCAGAATAATTGGCATCTTTATTCTGGGTAGCACCTTGGGCGGTCAAACCGTTTAATCCTCCATTGGAGAGCTTTTGAAATTGCAATTCTTTAGGAAAAATGGCAGTCGTAACCAAATCGAAGTAGTCAACCCCCCCACGTAAAATAAGTTTGAGACTAGACCTTTCCCGTTGCAATAAACTCAAGTCTAAAGTAGCGCCTATCAAAAACCTGTTAACACTTTCATTATTAGTAATCAGGTCTCTTGTCTGTAACGGATTAGATGCACCGTAAGGGTTATCAGGGTAATTCCCGTTGTCATCAGGGTATAGTCGTGCCCAAGGGGGTGTGGAGGTAAGGGACACACCTATTGTCGCTCCAGTGTTGTCGTTGTTAAAAAAACCTCGGTTCGAAGAAGAGTTGATATAATTTGTGGTCAATGAAAGCTTGGCCTTATCTTTAAAAAACCGGTGATCTACATTTAACCGAATCGATTTTTTATTATACCCCGAATTCTTGACGATACCCTCTTCTTCATTGTTCGAAAAACCCGCATAAAAAAGGGTGCTATCAGATCCGCCCGAAACGTTTACGCTGGTATTGTTGATAAACCCTTCTTCCCCAAAAATCTCTTCTTCATAATCAATCAATTCACCACTATTCTGAGCTGCGGTAAAAAGTGCTCCTTGACCGGCACCGAAACCACTCTCAGCAATTGCGGCCGTATAATTTCGTTGACCCCTGAACTTGATGATTTCATTAAAGCCTACATCTTGAGTAAAGGAAATTTTTGTTCTACCGGCTTTTCCTTTTTTCGTAGTAATAAGCACTACCCCAGCAGCTGCCCTAGCGCCGTAAATTGCAGCGGCCGAAGCTCCCTTCAAAATTTCGACCTTTTCTATATCGTCAGGATTAAGGTCTGCAATGCGGTTCGAAGGGTTATCTTGTGTCTCGTTGCTCGAAGGTCTTGCACCACCGGAAGCAGCCCCTGAAACATCGTTTAGTCCCGGCGCAAAAATACTACTGTTGTTCATATACACCCCATCTACAATGTATAGGGGTTGTGCATTACCATTGACCGAGGTGACACCTCTTAATTTAACTGAAATTCCACCCCCAGGTGCACCTGAACTTTTGGTGATTATTGCTCCGGCAAACTTCCCTTGTAGGGCACCGTCGAGCGTTTGAGGAGGCGTCACCCCTGCTAGCTCCTCCGCCGATACCGAGGCTACGGCATTAGCCGCATTGCTTCGTTTCACCGAGGTTGCCAAGCCCGTCACAACAACCTCTTCCAAACCCGTAGCCGATTCTTGGAGAGAAACGTTCAGTGTTGTAGGACCATTGACCTCTGATTCCAAAGAGGCATATCCCAAAGAAGAAAAAACCAAAACAGCCGGAAAATTACTGACTTCAATCTCAAAATTACCATCGAAATCGGTAGTGGTTCCGTTGGTCGTACCTTTAACCACAATATTGGCCGCCGGTAACGGTAGCCCATTACCTGCTTCAGTTACGTTTCCCGTAATCGTTCCCTGCGAGAAAACGACTATTGGTATCGCAAAAAACAACAACAAAAACACACTCTTAAATAAGGTTTGTCTCATTTTCATGATGTTAAGAATTAGTTATATTAATACCAATATAAAGAAGAATTTAAGGATTATTAGCTTTTTTGTGATTTTTTTTAGGATATTTATAACAATTCAAAATATTTAATAAGACTACAAAATCAGCAGTTTAAATTTTTATCGATGCCATCATATCTTCTTACATTTGCGGCACCAATAAAGTTTAAAAATGTACAGAGATCATAATTGCGGAGAATTAAGGGAATCGGATATCGACAAGTCGGTAACGCTATCAGGATGGGTGCAAAAAGTTCGGGATAAGGGATTTGTTACTTGGGTCGATATCAGGGACCGCTACGGCATCACCCAATTAGTTTTCGATGAAGACAGAACCCCCAGCGAGCTTATCGTACAGGCACGTGATTTGGGTCGTGAATATGTTATTCAAATAACAGGAACCGTTATTGAAAGGGCATCCAAAAACCCCAAGATACCTACGGGAAACATCGAAGTTCTGGTAAAAGAGCTGACCGTTTTGAATAAATCAAAAACACCTCCTTTTACTATTGAAAATGATACGGATGGTGGTGAAGACCTACGCATGAAATATCGGTATTTGGATATCCGAAGAAATCCCGTTAAAAACAATCTCATTTTTCGAAGTAAGGTGACCATGGAAGTTCGAAAATACCTTTCGGAACAGGATTTTATTGAAGTAGAAACGCCTTATCTCATAAAATCGACTCCTGAAGGTGCACGCGATTTCGTGGTACCCAGTCGTATGAACGAGGGACAATTCTATGCTCTACCTCAATCTCCCCAAACTTTTAAGCAATTGCTTATGGTCGGAGGAATGGACAAATACTTCCAGATTGTAAAGTGCTTTAGAGATGAAGATCTTCGAGCAGATAGGCAACCTGAGTTCACCCAGATCGACTGCGAGATGGCCTTTGTCGAGCAAGAAGATATTTTAAATGTCTTTGAAGGGTTGACCAAATACCTTTTAAAGGAAATTAACGGAATTGAGATCGACACTTTTCCTAGAATTACATTTGATGAGGCCATGAGAAGATTTGGCAATGACAAACCTGATATCCGCTTTGGAATGGAATTCGGTGAACTAAATGCCGTCGCCCAACATAAAGAATTTGATGTCTTCAATTCAGCTGAATTGGTGGTAGCAATTGCTATTCCTGGAGCGGCGACCTATACCCGCAAGCAAATCGATGCGCTTGTCGATTGGGTACGCCGACCACAAGTTGGCGCCAAAGGTATGGTCTATGTCAAATGCAACGAAGATGGAACTTTCAAATCTTCGGTCGATAAATTTTACGATCAAGAAGATTTGGCACAATGGGCAGCGATTACAAGAGCGCAAGCAGGTGATTTGATTTGTGTGCTTTCGGGTGATGCCAATACCACAAGAACGCAATTGAGTGCACTTCGTATGGAAATGGCCGAACGTTTGGAATTAAGGAATCCAAAGGAATTCGCCCCACTTTGGGTAACTGACTTCCCATTGTTGGAACTGGATGAAGAAACCGGAAACTACCATGCCATGCACCACCCTTTCACCTCACCCAAACCTGGACAAATGGAACTTTTGGAAACTGATCCTGGAGCGGTAAGGGCAAATGCCTATGATCTGGTATTGAATGGCAATGAAATTGGGGGAGGCTCCATTCGAATTCACGACAAAGACATGCAGCGTACCATGTTCAAACATTTGGGCTTTACCCCTGAAGAAGCAAAAGCACAATTTGGCTTTTTGATGGACGCCTTTCAATATGGTGCCCCGCCACATGGTGGTATTGCTTTTGGGCTTGACCGATTAGTCTCTATTTTGGGAGGCCAAGAAACCATTCGTGACTTTATTGCCTTTCCAAAGAACAATAGCGGACGTGATGTAATGATAGACGCACCTGCCCCGATCGACGATGGGCAGTTAAAGGAACTGCATTTGTCACTAGATACCGAGTCTTAAATAAAATATCCCACTTAACGGTGGGATTTTTTAATACTTTTAAGGAAGTAAACAGCCAAATGCCCACTCAAAAAAAAACGCTTTTCAAAAGGTTGCTTATCTGGAAGTATAAAAATATTTCCAGCAAGACTTTCGTGCATATAATGAGCGTAGTTGTAGGTTTGCTGGCAGGACTGGCCGCTGTTACCCTAAAAAACCTCACCTATTTTATTGAAGCTTTATTGGAGAAAGGCATCTTATTCTCCGATAACGGTCTCTACTTCATTCTACCAATTATCGGACTAACGCTAGTCTATCTTTATGTAAAGTTCGTACATAAGGAAAAACTGCAGCTCGCCGTATCTTCTATTCTGTTTTCTTTATCGAAAAAGAAAGGTGCCATTGATTCTAAACAAATATACTCGAGACTAATTACTGCTCCGTTAACTGTTGGCTTCGGAGGGTCTACAGGGCTTTTAGGTCCGGCAGTTGCTTCAGGAGCGGCCATAAGCTCGTCTTTAGGTCGGTTATTTCATATGAACAGTAAGACCCAATCCCTCCTAATAGCTTGTGCTTCGGCAGGCGCAATAGCATCTATATTTCAATCGCCCATTGCCGCCATTATCTTTGCCGTAGAAGTCTTTAGTTTAGATTTGACCATGTTATCGATGTTGCCATTGTTATTGGCTTCCATATCTGGCGTACTCACCTCTTATTTCTTTTTAGGGAATGAGGTGCTTTTCAGCTTTACGATTACCGAAAATTTTGAAGTAAAAGACACCCTATTCTATATCATTTTAGGAGTAGGCACCGCTTTTGCTTCTATATATTTTACCAAAATGTATTTTGGAATCATGAACCTGTTCAAGTTCTTAAAAAGTCCGAAATATAAATTATTGGTCGGTGGTTTGGCCATAGGCATCATGCTTTATTTTATTCCCCCACTTTATGGGGAAGGTTTCGGATTCATCAACAACCTTTTACAGGACAACCATGTTCAGGCGTTAGGTAAGACCCCGTTTGACCACTATATGGATAATATTTGGGTAGTTATTGCACTTCTAGTAGGTATAACTATTTTTAAAGCGGTGGCCATGACTACTACTTTAGCTGCCGGAGGTGCTGGTGGAACTTTTATCCCTACCATGGTTATGGGTAGTGCTTTAGGCAACGTACTTGCCAAAATCATCAACAATTCCGGATTGGGTTTCGCGGTTTCCGAAAGTAATTTCACTCTTATTGGTATGGCCGGACTTATTGCCGGCGTACTACATGCGCCTCTCACGGCTATTTTTTTAATTGCTGAAATAACGGGAGGTTACGCGCTTTTCGTACCCTTAATGATTACAGCGTCTATTTCTTATTTAATTGCAAAAAATGCGTTGGATTATACCATTTACACGAGGGAACTAGCAGAAAGTGGAGAACTATTGACGCACGACAAAGATCAAACCGTTTTGACGTTGATGCAGTTAGACGATGTCATAGAAACAAACTTCAAAGTGGTTCACCCAGAAATGACCCTAGGGGCAATGCTTCACGAATCGGTAGCCAAATCAACTAGAAATATATTTCCTGTGGTCGATGAAAAAAAGGCTTTGGTAGGCATTGTTCTTTTAGACGACATCAGAGAATGTATGTTCAATACCACCATGTACACCACATCTGCAGTTTCCGATTTTATGCACGCCGCACCTGAACATATTTTCTATGAAAAAGATTCAATGCAAAAAGTAATGCGAAAGTTTCAAGATAGTGGTGCTTGGAATTTACCAGTTATCAAAAATGGTACATATGTCGGTTTTGTGTCAAAATCAAAACTATTGACCGCCTATCGCAGAGAGTTGATTAATTTTACGAAATAATTCCATATATAATTAGGAAAGGGTCAAGAGCATTAATGCTCGGAAACAAATACACAAATGAAATATATCACCATATTCGTTGTTCTAGCATCGTTCACAGCTATAGTTTATGGCTTCACCATTCAGGAAGACAATCTTGTTCTGGCCAATAAATATATCGGCTTCGGAACCGTAGGTTTATTTCTGTTGGCTATGCCACTTTTTTTGATATCCGTTAGCAAGGGAAAGAAGATGAAAGATTATATGTTAACGGAAGAAAACATTAAAAAAATGCAGTCAAAAACTAAGGAAAAATCAAAAAAACAATAATTTCAATAAGATTTAACCCTTGATTTTCAGAGTATTTACAAAAAAAATATAAATTAGTATGATAAACTAATTTGTATTGAAATGATTGGCACCGTAAAATTTTTCAATGAATCCAAAGGATATGGGTTCATTACCAACGACGAAACTCGAAGCGATATTTTCGTTCATGCGACGGCATTAAAGGGAACGGCCCTGAACGAGGGTGACAAAGTAGAATATATAGAGGAAGAAGGAAAAAAAGGCAGGGTTGCCGCACAAGTGAAGGTAATCGCCTAAAAGTATTAAAGCCTAAATTAATAAGTAACTTCGACGGGCACATCGCGGTTTTTTTGATTCGTGACTTAAACTTAACGTATCAGTTTAAAAACGAATCTATCTGCACCAGTACCAATTGACATATCATTTTGATTGATTGTCATCTCATTTTGGGCAATGGTAATTCCACCCATTTCAATTGTCCCTACGAACATGTATGCCCTGCCCCCATCATTTTGAACAATCGAATAGCCATAATGGCCCGATTTCAATCCGCTGAAAATGCTATTCGAAGTATCGTTATTTTGAACTTTCAAGGTTTTATTCGCCGCGTCAAACTCCCAAATGATTTCTCCTTTATTATAATCACTATCTATACCCACAAAACCACCACTGACATTAATTAAGTTCCAAATACCGTGTATGGGATCGTCGCTTACTTCTTCTTCAGTTTTCTCATTGTAGCATCCCCAAGAAATGAACATAAAACTGAAAAACAGTATTAAATGTTTTGCCTTCATACCCGGTAATATTAAAACTAAAGCGGTATCCTAAAATACGAATGGATTTTCTGAACAGATTTCTAGATTTGAGAAATTGTACTTTACCCTCAGGCAAAGTCAGTTCAAATTTCGTTTTTGAATAAAAAAACGCTTGAGAAGATCTGCCGCCTCATTTTCGAGTATTCCGCCAACGACCTCGGTCTTAGGGTGCAGTTTCGTACCCATTACCCCATAGCCGCGTTGTGCATCTTTAGCTGCATATACAACTTTCGAAATTTGACTCCAGTATAAGGCTCCTCCACACATCTGACAAGGCTCGAGAGTAACATACAAAGTACAGTCCTTTAAATATTTACCTCCAAGAAAATTGGCAGCGGCGGTTATGGCCTGCATTTCGGCATGGGCGGTAACGTCATTTAATTGCTCGGTAAGATTGTGAGCTCGTGCAACTATTCTTTCCTGAACCACAATAACGGCTCCAATCGGCACTTCTCCTTTTTCATAGGCTATCTCTGCTTCTTGCAGTGCTTTTTTCATAAAGTAGGCATCATCGAAAGGCAGAACCATAGCATATTTTTTTTGGCAATAGTAGTAAATATTGTTTTCGAACCAAAAAAAAACAATAGTTTAAATCGTATGCCAACACAAGAAACCTTGCTTGGCTAGAAACAATCACGTTTCCCTTAACTTACGTGATTGGTTTTTTTTTGACATTAGATAAACTTCTTTATACAGTTTAAGATCTTCAATACCCATACAACCCGTTTTTCTATAAAGGTCTTTTGTCATGGCATTCAATTTTTGTTCAGAGAAACCGAGATGCTCGGCTACTTCATTGTTCTGGTCATGAATTTCCATTAATTCTATTATACGAAGTTCCAAAGGTGTAATACTAGATAGTCTATTTCTATTCTTAGACCTTAGACAGTGCCTGTTTTTCATTATTTTATCCCTTATGAATTAAGTAACTTACAGTGAAACTATTGGCCTTATTTCAATCATAATTCTGTTAACAGATACCGATCAAATAGATTAAAAAACAATTTGGTTAAAAAAATGATTTAGGGGAAACATTCAACAATATGCACCTCTGGATTGGGGAAAACAAGAAAATTCCCTCACTGGAAGTTTTTTTAGACAAACTACCCATGTTCATTGTTTTTCGTCACAAAAAAGTCCTCGTCATCAAAGAATATTTCGGTAGTCATTAAAGGGCAACTATAACAAACTAAGTGTTACACTATGATTTTGTGCGCATCAATATCTAGGTTTTAATAAGAATAAAAAATTAATTGAAATAAAACTGGCAGAATATTGGTTTTAAACCAACTGCCGAATGCTAAATGTTTCAAAATTCAGCTCTGTTTAAATAAAAGAACCGCGTCTAGTTCCCCCGAAAAGACGCGGTTCAACAGATGACCAAAACGGGTCATCCGTCAACAATTATTAAATTTTAAAGCCATTTTGCCAACAAAAATTCGCCATCAATGACTACAGACATTTCTTCTTGTGCGTTATTATATGATGCGGACTTCTATAGAGATAGCCCTGTATTGGTTCATAAATAAAGTGTCATCAAAACGGACAATGGCCAAATTTTAAGTCTATGACAAGCCATAAAGACAAATCTAAAGGGTCAAACCTCAAAAAAAAATACCCAACAGTGGGTATTTTTATATTCTTATCTTAATAGTAAAACATCAGGTGCATTTCCTAAAAATCAATGCCATCGTGTTTCACCGTAAGCCCAACAAATCGATCCTAGAAGATAGAAAAACTGCCCTCTTACGCATTCCCTTTTAAAACAAATGATTCTCATTACAGTAATTTACAATCTCCATAGATGAGTTAAACTGCAATTTCGATAAGATGTTCTTTCGATGTGTTGCAGTCGTATGAATACTTATATTTAATTTGGAAGATATTTCTTTTGTGGTGTTGCCCTTGGCTAAAAGGCGTACAATGTCGAGTTCGCGATTACTTAGGTTATCGATTAATAGTGATTCTGAATAATTTTTATAAAAAAGAGTCTCATACTCATTACTTGAATTCAGTTGTTTGCACACCCCAATCATGGGTTGTCTCTTAGTATTTCCGATAATGGTATTTTGCGAAAAGCCCAAAATAGGCTTACTCTTTTTATCGAAGTACAAGGGAGTCTGGTGCACTTGAATATTAACGTAACGCCCCTTAGCGTTCTTTAACCTGTAGTTCCAATAATACACGCATTTGCCCCTATCTAGCGGAGATACGTTATTCATAGTGAAAATCATCAAATCGTCAAGAATCTTCAGCCAATTAGGTACATCTTTTGCATGTATTTTAGAAAAATGAAACGACATTCCGTTCTTAAGGGCTTCTTCTTTTGAATAGCCCAGCAACGGCTCATAATTTTCGCAAATATATTCGTATCGTTGACTAACAGTATTCTGAACGAGAATAAAGGATTGCAACTTTGGAAGATACTGATCGAGTTCTCTCAGTTTCTCAATATGTTTTTTCACCGCCGTATGATCTATTTTATCATTGGTACTGAATGTTCTTTCATATGATTCTAGATTCATACTCTTAGCTTATTACCTCGTTTTGTTAATACAAAATACCTAAATTAATCTAAAACCTTTGTTCATTTTGAATCCAATCACAAATAGACAATTCCCGTTTACAAAACAACAAATACCCAATTATCAACCCACTATCCACTTAATCGTTCATGAAGGTTTGTACATGGGCTCGAATGACCATCTTTCATGCAATGATATAAAATTAAAACTCATTGTTATTGAGAACACGTCGTACCCATTGGTGACTTCGATACATTTCGAACCCCAATAAGTACGTTCTACCGGACATATAGCTTTGACGAAATATTATTTACTCCGATGTCCATCATTACAGTGGTGAGACCTTTATCAAAAAAAAGGGTTGGCCTTCGTATACGGGGAATCATGTATTGATTAGGTTAATATGATTCCCTACAAGTTCATGAAAATTAAATCATTATCAAAATGGTGCTAATCTAAAAAAGATAAAATTCATAATTATCGGACAAGGTGACTACTTAATTGTGAATTGGTCTTAAATTTGCCCTTGAACTATGAGCTTGTTGTCTAACATCCATTCACCAAAAGATCTTCGCAAGTTGTCACAAGACGAACTGCCAGAACTCGCCCTAGAACTTCGAGAATTCATCATTGATATCGTAGCTACCAAAGAAGGTCATTTGGGCGCTAGCCTGGGTGTGGTGGAACTTACCATCGCCATTCACTACGTTTTCGACACACCCTCCGATAAGTTAATTTGGGATGTAGGCCATCAAGCCTATGGGCATAAGATATTGACCGGCCGTAAAGAAATTTTTGAAACCAACAGACAATTGGGAGGCATCAGCGGTTTTCCCAAACGTACCGAAAGCATTTATGATGCTTTCGGTACAGGTCACAGCTCCACATCCATTTCCGCATTATTGGGTATGGCCATGGCTTCTAAACTAAAAAAAGAAGATCGTAAAAAACATATTGCTATTATCGGCGATGCTTCCATTGCCAGCGGTATGGCGTTCGAGGGCCTTAATCATGCAGGTGTAGCAGACACTGACCTACTTATCGTTCTTAACGACAACGCTATTGGTATCGACCCGAGCGTAGGGGCACTAAAGAGGTATCTTACCAATGTGAAAAAAGGTATTGCCAAAGACGAAAATATCTTTGAATGCCTAAATTTTGATTATACAGGCCCCATTGACGGCCACGATCTAAATGCATTGCTGCATCAACTGAAACGGCTAAAAAATATTAAGGGTCCCAAAATTTTACATATAATCACCACCAAAGGTAAAGGCTTAAAAAAGGCCGAAGAAAATCAGGTGGTCTATCATGCACCAGGGAAATTTAATCGTCTTACCGGGGAAATCCACAAAAAACCACCAGTAAAACAACCTCCAAAATATCAAGACGTTTTTGGGCACACCATTGTAGAACTGGCAAAACAAAATGACAAAATCGTTGGTATCACACCGGCGATGCCAACAGGAAGCTCCCTAAAAATTATGATGGAACAAATGCCCGATAGGGCTTTTGACGTAGGCATTGCAGAACAACATGCCGTAACTTTGGCGGCAGGGATGGCAGCTGAAGGACTTATTCCATTTTGCAATATTTATTCCACTTTCTTACAGCGGGCCTATGACCAAGTGATTCATGATGTGGCATTACAGAATATTCCCGTTATTTTTTGTCTCGACCGTGCGGGTATTGTCGGACAAGATGGACCTACCCATCATGGCGTATTCGATATGGCGTATTTGCGTTGTATTCCGAACCTCATTATTTTTGCCCCGATGAACGAAGAAGAATTACGTAATATAATGTATACGGCCCAACTAGACCTACCCCACCCAATAGCTATTCGTTATCCGAGAGGATCTGGAGTTCTCACAAACTGGCAACTTCCGTTCAAAAAAATATCTATAGGAATTTCTCAAGAATTAAAAAAAGGAACGAAAATTGCTGTGCTCTCCATCGGACATATTGGTAATATCGCTCGTGAGGTAATTGCCAGTCTACCAGAAAAGGATTGCATTGGGCATTACAATATGCGCTTTATAAAACCACTAGACCAAAAAATGCTTAATTACATTTTCAACAATTATCAACAAATCATTACCATTGAAGATGGTTGTAAAACCGGGGGGTTTGGAAGTGCCATACTCGAGTTTGCCAATTCTAGAGCATATACCAACAAAATATCCGTTTTGGGCATTGCAGATAATTTTCTGGAACACGGAACCACAACAGAACTACAACATATCGCCAAAATCGACGCCATTTCAATCAAGAACCACATCAACACCATTTTAAATGCAAAATAGTCTTCTCACAAAAGCTTTTTTTTCTTTTCTTTTCATTTTTTGGTTTTCAACAATTTCAGCACAAGACACCATTCCTACCGAAACCCAGGTAGATACAATCGCCATTGATACGATTGTGATACGTAAGACCCAAGAAAAGATAAAACATATCCCAAGAGGGGCCAACCTTACCAATCCGGTGATTTCGTTTAAGCAAACCAAAGCATTGAACAAGCCTTATAAAAGATTTAGGGTCCCTTCATTTTGGACTAACATCAACAAGTTTGGTATAAATTTTAGCGAAGTGGCCTTTGTAAATTGGAATGCCGGGGGAAACAATTCTGTAACAGCTTTAGGCAATGTACGTTTTGAAAGAAATTACAAATTCCGTTATATACAGTGGGATAATAATATGGAAATGCGGTATGGATTGAACCTCCAGGAAAACCAGAAACTAAGAAAGACCGATGATGCGGTTCGCTTTAGTTCTACGTTTGGCTACCAAAGAGATACAATCAGTAATTGGTATTATTCGGTAAAGGCTAATTTCAATACACAATTCTCGAACGGGTATAAATATCCTGACCGTACCACTCCCAAATCACGTTTTATGGCACCAGGTTATTCTTTTCTAGGTGCCGGTACCTCCTATATCACAAAGGATCAAAAATTTAACCTTTATATTTCTCCCATCACCCAAAGAGCCACCTTTGTTTTAGACCAAGATTTAGCTGACAAAGGGTCTTTTGGTGTAGAAAAAGCTGTTCTCGATGCCGATGGCAACATAATAACACCAGGGCAGAATGTGCTTTTAGGTTTTGGTTTTCTTGTAACCAATACCTGGGAGACCAAACTATACGAAAATGTAGGATTAAAGCACAGAATTAATCTATACACCGATTATTTGATAGACTTTGGAAATATTGATGTAGACTGGGAGTTAGATGTTAGTCTCAGGGTCAATAAAAATATTCTTACCACAATTGGTACCCACTTTATTTACGATGATGATATTCTATTCGACGAACAGGTCGACGCCAATGGTATTGTCACCAACCCAGGTCGGCCACGCCTACAATTCAAACAATTATTAGGTGTCGGGGTGACCTATGATTTTTAAAACCGAACAATAAAGAGCGTACTTTAAATCTTAAAAATAGGTTAGACGACCACAAGGTTGCTTATGGTTAAATCTCTATTCCCTTGATTTTTTTATGTAACAAAATGGCGGCACCATCGGAAAGACTGGCCACGTAACAACACGTATTCAAAAGAATTTGATAAAGCGACACGTTAGTCCTCCGGTAAAATTCAGGTAAGGTTCGAAGCATCAGTTTATTGTAGTTCGAAGCATCGGAATTTTTCTCACGCACCAAAGCCTCAGTATATACATCTAAAATATCGGAAATAACCTTATAGCCCGCAATCTCCTTTTCTATAACTTCTTGCGATTGGTAGACCTTGTCTACACTCAAGGCAATAATATCATCTATTTGTGCGGTATATATACTCTTATCAAGTAAAGAAACCGCGAACATACCGTTGAGTATTTTATCTTCGTTTTCCATGAATACCCGAACAGCATCATTAATCAAGGTATTGATCGCGAGTGCCCGTAAATAACTCAACCGGTCTTCTTTGTATGCAAGGGCATTATATTTTTTAGTGTTAATGGTATCTTTGACCAGTTTTATAAGATATTCAAGGGCAAAATCTTCCGAAATCAAACCGAGATTGATACCATCTTCAAAATCTATAATCGTATAACAAATATCATCTGCCGCTTCGACCAAATAGGTTAATGGGTGTCTACAATAAGCGATTGCTTCTCCCGATCCCCGCTGCAATAATCCCAAATCTTCTGCAATGGATTGAAAAGATGTTTTTTCCGACTGAAAGAATCCGAATTTCTTATCCGCAATATGGTCGGTCGGTTTCTTAGGCAGTGATTCCTTCGGATACTTCATAAAGGCTCCCAAAGTGGCATGACTCAACCGTAACCCGCCGGAAACCCCTTCCCTCGATTCGGCCATTAATTTAAAACCGTTGGCGTTTCCTTCAAAATCAACAAGGTCTTGATACTCCTTTTCAGTTAATCTTGATTTGAATTGTTGTCCGCTTCCATTCTTAAAATACTCCCCAATGGCCTTCTCACCACTATGACCAAAAGGCGGGTTGCCAATATCATGTGCAAGTGCGGCGGCAGCCACAATCGCCCCAAAATCGTTAAATTGATATCCATGCATCTCCTTTAAGTAGGGATGCTTTTCTAATATCTTTTTACCTGCAATCCTCCCTAAACTGCGCCCTACAACAGAAACCTCAAGACTATGGGTCAATCGAGTATGTACAAAATCGGTCTTTGACAAAGGAATAACCTGAGTCTTATCTTGAAGGCTTCTAAAAGCCGAAGAAAATATGATGCGATCATAGTCAACGTCAAACCCCAATCGGGTTTCGTCTTGTTCTTTTCGCAATCGTTTGTGGGTATCGCCATGTCGTTTGAGCGATAGAAGCTGTTCCCAGTTCATCATCGAATTTCATTTGCCGCAAGATACATCATTACCCAATTTCACAAAAGAAACCGATAAAGCGAAAAACAAAATACTTCAAATCCATTCATTATGTTCGATATTGTTACTTTTGGCTTAACATTTTATAAACGTTAAATTAACATTGGATTGCCCATGAACGTTCACAAAACGATGACCTTGATAGAAATGAAATCCGTTTTTTTTTCGTTTCTTCTTTTTTCTTGCTTGGTTTCCAGTTCTCAAGAAACCCCAGCACCTAAATTCGGTAACGGAATTTTAAACTTAATGGGGCAAGATAGTACTTGGAGTATGAAAATAGGGGCCCGCATGCAATTGTTGTCTACCACCACTTGGGACGAAGATCCCAATGGTGGACTTACAAATTCAACATCGAATGCCCTGATACGAAGGGCTAGATTAAAATTTGATGGTTTTGCCTATTCTCCAAAACTCACATACAAAATAGAACTTGGCCTTTCTAATCGTGATCTTTCAGGAGGTTCAGAATTCACCAGCAATGCACCTAGGTACATTTTAGATGCAGTGGTAATGTGGAATTTTTACAAAAACTTCGAAGTTTGGTTTGGCCAAACCAAATTACCGGGCAATATGGAACGGATTATTTCTTCTGGAAATCTACAACAAGTAGACCGCTCTTTATTAAACCAGCGATTTACAATAGACCGTGAAATGGGCGTTCAGTTGTGGCATCATTTCAACCTAAGCGATACTTTCATGGTACGCGAGAAGTTATCCATCGCTAATGGCGAAGGGAGAAATGTCACGTCTGAAAACCTAGGTGGCCACCATTATACAGCAAGGCTAGAACTCTTTCCTTTTGGTAAATTCGAAAATAATGGGGAGTACAGCGGTAGTGACCTGATACAGGAACAAAAGCCCAAGTTAATGCTGGCAGGAAGTTATGACATCAACCAAAATGCCGTAAAAACCAGAAGCAATCAAGGCACATATATGGTCAACGACGCGGGATTCTATGAGAGCAATATCAATACGGTTTTTATAGATGCCATGTTCAAATACAAGGGGTTTTCGTTTATGGGCGAGTATGCCTACAGAAGCGCTAACGACCCGATTGCCAAAAATTCTGATGGCACGGAAACTGGTGATGTTGTATGGGTCGGAAATGGATTGAATCTACAGTCTGGCTTTCTTTTTACCAACAACTGGGAGATTTCCGGAAGGTATACCTGCATTGATCTTGATAAAATAATTACGGGAAGAGACCTTGAAAACCAATATACCCTAGGGCTTTCAAAATACATAGTCGGTCATAAACTAAAAGTACAGACCGACCTAAGCTATCTTTCAATAAAAAATAATCAAGGCCAATTTATGGGTCGCCTTCAGGTCGAGTTACATTTTTAGAAGAAGAACCCCGGTATACAAAATAAAAATATAACCTTTACATAACATTGCTAACAAGCCTACTATGGATATTTGCAAATTGATTTTCAAGGAATATTATGGATAATATTTATTTATTAATGATTATTGCGTTGGTTGCATTGGCCATTGCAGATTTAGTTGTTGGCGTTAGTAATGACGCCGTAAACTTTTTAAATTCTGCGATAGGTTCCAAGGCCATTTCGTTTAGGTCCATTATGATTGTTGCCAGTATCGGGATTGCCCTGGGAGCAGTTTTTTCCAGTGGAATGATGGAAGTTGCCCGAAAGGGCATTTTCAATCCAAGCATGTTTAATTTTGAAGATATAATGTTCATCTTTATGGCGGTGATGATTACCGACATTTTGCTACTTGATTTCTTCAATACATTAGGAATGCCGACATCAACCACTGTTTCCATTGTTTTTGAACTCTTGGGTGCAGCCGTTGCCATGGCTCTAATCAAAATAGCCGCCGAAGGTGGTAATTTTAATGAAGTTATCAACTACATCAACACCTCGAAAGCAACCGAAATTATCCTTGGCATTCTATTGTCCGTTATCATTGCCTTCTCCATTGGTGCTTTAGTTCAATGGTTCTCAAGACTATTACTCTCCTTCAGGTTTGAGAAAAAACCGAGTTGGGTAAGTGCTCTTTTCAGCGGTATCGCACTTGCGGCGATAACCTACTTTATTTTAATGAAAGGTATTAAGGGTACCGCTTTCTCGGGAGAAAACTTGAGTATCATAGGAGGAATGACAATTGCTGATTTTCTAGAAAAAAACGTATGGGCTATCAGTATCGCCAACTTTGCGTTTTGGTCGTTGCTTTCCTATATTCTAATGACCTTTGCGAAGGTTAATATTTATAAACTGATTATCGGTGTGGGCACATTTGCCCTGGCTTTGGCTTTCGCAGGCAACGATTTGGTAAACTTTATCGGTGTACCCATTGCAGCATGGCAATCGTATGAGGCCTGGGTTGCCTCAGGAGTTGCGGCTTCAGATTTTAGCATGGAGATATTGGCCGAAAAAGTACCGACCCCAACGCTCATGCTCTTCATTGCAGGAATGATCATGGTCTTGACACTGTGGTTTTCGAGTAAAGCCAAGGGGGTCGTAAAAACCTCCATAGACCTTTCTAGCCAAGGCGATACCGAAGAACGATTTCAACCCAATTTTTTATCACGAAGTTTAGTCCGCTTTGCAATCAGTCTTTCGCAAATGACTTCTTCATTATTCCCAGAGTCTTTTCAAAAAAGAATTGAAAAGCAATTTGAGAAACCTGTTATTCCTCTTTCAAAAGAAAGGGTGCATGAACTACCAGCCTTTGATATGGTGCGAGCCGCAGTGAATCTAATGGTAGCAGGTATTTTAATTTCAATTGCCACTTCCTACAAATTGCCATTATCAACTACTTATGTAACTTTTATGGTTGCCATGGGCACCTCTTTGGCAGACAGGGCATGGGGGGCAGAAAGTGCCGTATACCGAGTTGCCGGTGTTCTTAATGTTATCGGCGGGTGGTTTGGAACCGCCATTATAGCATTCATTGCCGCCGGAAGCATATTGGCTATTATCAGCTTTGGGAAAGGTGCGTCAATTGCCGTTCTGCTGTTTGCCGCCGTATTGCTGTTGGCAAGAAATTATATTTCCTATAATAAAAAAGCTAAGGAAATAAAGGCAGAAGATAGACTTCAAAGAGCTGAAAGCAGCTCTATTCAAGGAGTTATCGAAGAAAGTGCCAACAATATTGCCAACGTGGTAAAAAGAACAAACAAGCTTTATACGAACAGTATTAATGGCTTGGCAAAACATGATCTTGATCTATTGAAAAAGAACAAAAAGCAAGGAGCCAAACTTGCAGCGGAAATAGAAGACCTTCGCGACAATATTTTCTACTTTATAAAGAACCTTGACGAGAGCAGTGTTGGCGCTAGCAATTTCTACATCAATATTCTAAGTTCTTTGCAAGACATGAGCCAATCACTAGAATATATAGGAAAGGTCAGTCATAAGCATGTGCACAACAACCATAAGAAATTAAAATACAACCAAATCAAGGAACTAAAGGAAATAGATCTGAAATTGGAAGAAATTCTTGAAAAGACAAGAAGGGCCTTTGATGACCGTTCCTTTGAACAGATTGGCATTATCCTAAACGAGCGCAACGAGCTATTCAGCCTTGTATCACAAAAAATAGAAAAACAGGTTGTCAGAACACGCGTCGAAGAATCTAGCCCGAAAAACACGACTTTGTATTTTTCATTATTGTTGGAAACTAAAGACTTGATGACCGCGATTATGGATTTGCTCGAAATGTATTACAGTGAACATGATAGCCGTGTAAAACCAGCCCGATTAGAGGAACAGGAAATCTCCTAATCCAACAATATTCCATACATTTCCGTTTACGTTTAACGTAATACCATAATTTAGGTAAGGCCAATAGACACGCACCAAATATACCCATCTCTTCAGGTCATTATCGCGAGCTAATCTTAAGAACAGGTGCTAAAACCACCCCAATTTGCTTCTTTGGGGTGTATAGACTTGCCATTTGTCGAGAGATTATACCTTTTCTACACTTTTACCGTTAAACTCTAAGCAAACCCCAATATCTTTATGTTACGCCACCTATATTTCTACCTTGGTTTTTCGTTACTCAGTTTAATCCTCTTTACGTCATGCAGTTCTGATAGCACCTCATCAACTACCCCGCCTGAAATAGAAATTGACGATGTCTCACGCCTTGCCGCAAAAGAGCTGTATCTTGAGTACTACGAGGCGTCGAAAACAACCGGTTCTGAAACGCCATGGAATGGCAATGCTTCGAATTGCGACCCAGGTACGGTACCCTCAGATGTAAGGGATAAAATATTTTTAAGATTACAGTATTACCGAAAGGCGGCAGGTTTAGAAAATACGATTACCGAAAACGTCAATCAGAGTGCAAAGGCCCAAAAGGCAGCCCTGATGATGAAATCGAACAATAAATTAGACCACTTTCCACCTGAAAGTTGGTCTTGTTATACCGAAGAGGGTCGTGAAGCCGCAGGAAAATCAAACCTTACCATGGCTAAAAACGCCGAAGCTATTGACTCATATATCAGCGAACCCGGTGATAATAACGGCCCCGTGGGGCATAGAAGATGGCTTTTGTATCCAAGGTTAGCGGCAATGGGCATTGGCAACACTGACAGCTCCAATGCTATTTGGGTCGTAGGTAACTCGGGGGAAGAACCCTCAAATATACCGGAATTCATTGCCTGGCCTCCGGCTGGCTATGTGCCAGGAGAAGTCGTTTTCCCTAGATGGTCATTTTCTATTCCCAAAGCTGATTTTAGTCAAACCACGGTCTCGATGATTGACGAAAATGGGAAGATAATCGATTTGAGTTTGGAGGAACTGAGTTTGGCATATGCCGATCCGACCATCGTATGGGTTCCTAAAGGTATTGACACCAATGCAAGCAGTGACTTTTCTTATGTAGTCACTTTAAAAAACGTGGTGCTAAATGAACAAACACATGACTACGAATACCACGTCACACTTTTCAATCCTGAAGATTGATTTTAAATCTACATTTCTTACTATCTTTAGGTCGAAGGCCTTGCACGGTGCAGCTATTCAATATAAATTTGAATGCGAAACATTGTTTCAATATTATTTTCGTTTTTTTTCATGTCAGTGTTTCTGGTTCAATCACAGGACGACTTGTTATTAAAGGATTTTGAGCCCGTATCGATTTACAATGTTGCCAAGACCAAAATAGAAAAGGCAAAATATGCTGTGGTCGACTTTCATGCACATCCGTATGCCAAGACGAATGAAGAACTCGATGAATGGGTTCGAAATATGCAAAAATTCGGAGTTGAAAAAAGCATCATTCTTACCTATGCTACCGGCAAGAGTTTTGATAGTATCTACAAAATCTATTCGAAATACGGAGACCAATTTGAATTATGGTGTGGCTTTGATTACTCGGGCCACACTGAAAAAGGTTGGTCGAAAAAGGCTATAAAAGAGCTTGAACGCTGTTTTCGGACGGGTGCAAAAGGTGTGGGTGAACTTGGTGATAAAGGCAAAGGGCTTTTTTATTCCCAGCCATCACCTGGCTACGGAATGCACATCGATGACCAACGCATACAACCCCTGCTCAAACGCTGTGGAGAACTTGGGATGCCCATAAGCATTCACGTTGCAGACCCATATTGGATGTATTTGCCGATTGATAAACATAACGACGGACTCATGAATGCCGCCAAATGGAGAATAGACACTTCGCAAAAAGACCTATTATCCCACAAAGAATTGATCGAAACGCTCGAAAATGCAGTCAAGAACAACCCAAAGACCACTTTTATCGCTTGTCATCTTGCAAACAGTAGTCACAATCTCGACATCTTAGGAAGACTTCTAGATTTGTATGGTAATTTATACGCCGACATAGCCGCCCGCTATGCCGAATTTGCTCCAGTACCCCGACGCACCAAGGCCTTTTTTGAAAAATACCAGGATAGATTGGTGTACGGTACAGATATGGGTCTGGATCCATCCGTTTATGAAACTACTTTTAGAATTCTAGAATCTGCCGACGAACATTTCTATGTTAGGGAGCACTTCTCTTACCATTGGCCACTAAATGGGCTAGACCTCAACGACCTGACGCTGAAAAAGATATATAGCAGTAACGCCAAAAAAATTTTAAAATAGAAAATATACTATATTTAAGGAAATAAATCGAATTCGGCATAACCGTTTTGAAGCCCCATTCATGAGCTATAGACAATATTGGAGCATACTTTATCTGACCACCGCCCTTGTTTTTCCTTTTTCAATATGCCATGCACAACATGTTAAAGGCTCGAACTTTCTCGACCTATCTTCCGATACCACTACTGTTTCCATTCCATTTTATTCAGGGCTCAACGGATATCATGCATTTCGAATTCCTACAGTAATAAAAACAAAAAAAGTGCTTGTCGTATTTGCCGAGGGAAGAAAAAATTCCACTAGCGATTTTGGAGACATCGACGTGGTCTTTCGAAGGTCATATGACGATGGAAAATCGTGGGAACCGTTAAATATTTTGTATAATTTAGACACCATGGCTGTTCAAAACCCCGTACCGGTTTATGTGAAAAACAAAAATAAGATTGTCGTATTATTCAATACGACTTCATTAAGCGAGCATGATCTTTTGAATAAAAATTACGGACTGGCGCAAGAGCGAAAAGCATTATTGACCTCCTCTACAGATGATGGGAAGTCTTGGAAGGCCCCAAGAGATATCACACGAGATGTAAAGCGAAAAAGCTGGCGCTGGCACGCCTTGGGCCCTGTACATGGAATTGAACTCAAACACGGCAGCCACAGAGGACGACTGGTCGTACCCATAGCCATTAGTATCGAAAAAGGAAGCAAGTCTTATTGTATGGCCCTAATTTATTCAGATGATTCCGGGGAGCATTGGAAAATCGGTGCCGTAGATGAAAACCTTTCAGATAGTGTGCTTTCAAATGAAACGACCATTGCTGAACTCGACGATGGACGGATTTATGTCAATACCAGAGATCAAAATGGTGGCTCAAAGGAAAAAAACCGTGGCGAAGTCTATAGTCTCGATGGCGGCCTGACCTTCTCAGAACCCATCATTGAATCTGATAAATTTCCCAGTCCTATAGTACAATCTGCTCTTTTACGTTGGGATTTAAAAAGTGGAACTAAACTTTTGTTTTCTACGCCTTCTACACCGAACAAAAGAGAAAATCTTATCATTATGGTCAGTACTGATGCCTCAAAAACCTGGCACACACTTTTTAAAGTTCATAACGGATTTTCGGCATATTCCGATATGGTACGTCTCGATAAAAAAACTTTGGGCGTTATTTATGAAACTGACGACTATAAAAAAATACGGTTCAAAAGAATACCACTTAATCTATAATTACTATGACTTACCGCACTACTTTTAAACATATTTCTATTCTGTCAATTTTTCTTTTTGCCATTGTGGGCTGTAAAGAAAAAAAAGAAGCTAAAACGGAAACAACCGAGATAAAAACAGAAAAACCAATGGGTCTTGAAGTATTGATAGGAACATACACTAAAGAAGAAAGCCAAGGAATTTACAAAGCGTATTTTGATGAGAACACGGGAACTTTGTCTAAGCCACAGCTGCTCGTCGAAACCGAAAACCCGACTTTTCTATATCAAAGTCAAGATAAAAAAAGAGTCTTTGCTGTCAATGAGGTAAAAGAAGGCAAAGCCATTTCGTTCAATTGGAATGAAGACCGCACAAAGCTTACTCCCGTATCTGAAAAACTTACGGGAGGTAGTGGACCTTGCCACATTACCCTTAACAAAGCCCAGACCTCTGTGGCCATTGCCAATTACGGATCAGGCACATTTTCTCTCTTACAAATAAATGAAGAAGGTCATTTCCTTGGTGAAGCACAAGTCAGAAATCACAAAGGCAGCGGCCCCGTATTACCCGCACAAAAATCGGCTCATGCACATTATGCCGCTTTTGACGCCAATGACAAATATGTATATGTGGTAGATTTAGGAATCGATAAAGTGCTCTCGTACCCTATTAACGCTAAAGGTGAATTCGGGAATGAAAAAACCGCATTACAAATGGATCCTGGAGATGGTCCTCGTCATATGGCCTTTCATCCTTCAAAAGATTTAGCATTTATTATCAACGAGCACTCCAATAGCGTGGTATCGGTCTCCCCAAACCATGAAACCGGCACGTTTACACGTATTGACAAAAAGAGCACCCTCCCCGAAAATTTTACCGAACCCAGTTTCTGCGCCGATATACATCTAAGCGCGGATGGTAAATTTCTTTATGGCTCTAATCGTGGACATAATAGTATTGCCGTTTTTTCCGTTTCCGATGAAGGTAAACTCGACTTAATAGATACCGTCTCGGTTGAAGGTGACTGGCCCCGTAACTTCGCCTTATCTCCTAATGGAGAATACATGCTAGTGGCCAACCAAAAATCAAATAACATAACGGTATTCAAAATCGATACTAAAACCGGAATACCCAGTTATACGGGGCAACAAACATCGCTTTCCATGCCCGTATGTTTAAAGTTTTGAGCATACTTTAATACCCCTTTCCATGATATAAAAAAATTTCTATAATCACCGATAAAAATTCATTTCGTCCATATATTTCCAAACGGCATCAGGCAATAATGGTCTAATATTTTTGCCTTCCTCATGGCTTTTACGGATGAACGTAGAAGAAATTTCCATAATGGGTGCATCAACCCTATGAATTTTCGGGTGACCGTTAAAACGATGTTCTACCTCACCTTTTGAAATTCGGGGATAGACATAAAGATCATGATTCTCCAAGATAACTTCGTAATTCTTCCATTTGTGAAAGCCTTTTAAGTTGTCTTCCCCCATAATAAGGCAAAACCTATATTCCGTTCCATATTGCTCGGTCAGATGCACCAAAGTGTGAGCCGTGTAATTGGGCTGCGGCAAGTCAAATTCTATCTTAGATGGCTTCAATTTAGCGTAAGCGGCAGTAGCTTCATAGACCATTTGATAGCGATGATTATTATGTAACAAAGATTGTTTGGTCTTAAAGGGGCTCTGGGGTGTAATTACAAACCAAACTTCGTCTAAATCGGAAAATTCGACCATATGGTTCGCAATAATCAGATGCCCAACATGAATAGGATTAAAAGTACCGAAATAGAGTCCTACTTGCTTCACTACTACTTTACATTTACTTCGACACCAACAAATTTTGCAACAAGCTGATGGGCCTCTTTCAGTGCTGTGTCTAAATCATAATTTTTAATAATAGTATCGAACTGCGGTGCGGTCGCCATTTCAACTGAGGCTTTGGCGACACGCATGTTTATCTTATCTTCACTCTCAGTACTACGTTTCTTTAATCGTATTTTCAGTTCATCGACACTCGGCGGCTTTACGAAAACTGCCAAGGTTTCTTCAGGGAATTTTTTCTTGATTCGAAGGCCACCCACAACATCAATATCAAAAATCACATTTTTTCCTTCTGCCCAAAGACGCTCAACCTCACTCTTCAGCGTTCCATAAAAATTATCGCGATAAACCTCTTCCCATTCTAAAAAATCATCATTTTTAATATGATTCTTGAATTCCGAAACGGACATAAAATAATAGTGTTCACCGTTTTTCTCCTTCATTCTTCGAGGTCGCGAAGTGGCCGAGACCGAGAAGGCCAGATTCAGATCGGGCTGTTCCAAAAGGTGACGCACTATAGTCGTTTTACCACTGCCCGATGGTGCTGAAAATATAATAAGTTTTCCTCCTTTGCTCATAGTACATTCAACATTTGTTCTTTGATCTTTTCTAGTTCATCTTTCATCTGAACGACCAATTGTTGCATAGGGGCATAATTGGCCTTAGACCCGATCGTATTGATTTCCCTACCGATTTCCTGTGAAATAAAACCCAATTTCTTTCCGTTTGAATCGTCTGATCGTAGGGTTGTTCCAAAATATTCTAAGTGATTATTGAGTCGTACCTTTTCCTCGGTTATATCATATTTTTCCAAATAGTATATCAGCTCCTGCTCGAAACGATTCGCGTCGACATCCGTTTTTAGATCTGCAACGGCCTTCTCCAATCGGGCCCGTACATCTGCTTGTCGCTCAGGATCCATTTCCGTTACTTTTTCAAGCAAGACCTTCAAGTTTGCAATACGATCTAAAAAATCTTTCTCAAGAACATTGCCCTCCTCAGACCGGAAGATATTGATTTCCGTCAAGGCCTCTTTAAGTGCCAATTGTATCGCTTTGTATTCCTCCTCATCAATATCTTCCCGTTCTGTTTTCATGGCATCGGGCATACGCAAGGCCATTTCCAACAAACGCAGATCATCGCCATCGGCAATACTCCCAAATTGTTTCATATAATTACGAATAGCGGCCTCATTTACCTCGGCAGAGGTCTCATCACCGGTAAACTCTACATACAAACCAAAATCAACCTTGCCCCGCACCAACGAACTTGCAATAATTTTACGCAAATCAAGCTCTTTTTCGCGATAGGCCGATGGCATTCGCGCATTCAAATCCAGACTTTTACTGTTCAGTGATTTTAATTCTACGGTGATTTTTTTGGAAGGAAGTTGTATTACATGCTTCCCGAAACCGGTCATGGATTGAATCATAAATTGACTTTAAATTTTGGCAAAGATACTGAGATTGTTAGTTTTTTGGCTTCCCGTTCTTATCGAATCGCTTTTTGAGCAATCTTTCACAAAAATATATCCCGCCACCTGCGCATAGCAGCATGACAATAAGGGTAATAAGATGTGCCTTTTCTGGAAAAACGACATAGACCAAAATTCCAAAAACCAATAGTAAGACCCCTGAATTTAAAAATATGGAGGCACTCGTTTTATTAGCAAATACCCATGCTTGAAGGCTTGACATGCTCCGCTTGATGCGATAACCGTAAAAGCTATTTATCTTTTTTGGAGGATACCATTTCATCAGTAATCCTGTCGCAATAAAAATTGCACCATAAACGATGATTTCAAGCAACGGCACCCAATCCATAATATCACAATTCTCTTACCCAAATATTTCGGTAGCTAACCCGACTATTGTCTCCGTGATCTTGAAGTTTAAGGGGGCCCTTGCCATGCGAAGGGTTCTTAGGCCAGCCGATGTAAGGCGTCGTACCCTTAATTTCCACATGGTCTTGAATTAAAACCCCATTATGCAAAACGGTTATAGTGCCAGATTTTATCTTTGCCCCATCTGCATTGAATGCCGGGGCGTGGTAAATAACATCGTAGGTATTCCATTCCCCACTTTGCACTGAAGCCATTGCCAAAGGAACGTGTTGTTTATAAATTGACCCTACTTGTCCGTTTACATAGGTGGGGTTGTTATTTTGATCCAATACCTGTAACTCATAAAGGCCGTTTAAAAAAATACCGCTATTTCCCCTATGTTGTCCTTCGTCATTCACTTCCTTAGGAGAGCGCCATTCAATATGTAATTGAATATCACCAAAATGCTGTTTGGTTTCTATATCACCGGCCTTATCTTTCACCGTCATACTGCCATCATCGTTTAAAATCCAATCAGCAGCCGAATCATCTTTTGAACTTACCCATCCGTCTAGACTGGTGCCATCAAAGAGAACTATGGCATCACTGGGCGGGCTACCTTCGCGAGAAGGCTCTACCCTTGGCACGGTAGGTTCGTAAAACTCTGTTTCTTCCGGTTTCGTTGGTTCGGTTCCGGTATATTCTTCGTGTACAATAACTTGATCTTCCTTTTCTTTGGGCTCCAGTGGATCTATCTTTACTTTTTCTTGGCAAGAAATCGTTACGAACATTGAACATATTGCGAACAAAAAGAAATTTTTCATTTTTAGAGTATCCTGTGTTAAAGAAATAAGCGCCCTTAATAAAAAGAGACCGCCGGCATTTAAAGGTGGCACTTATACCCTTAATCACCGGCTGCCTAATTTTTTTACAGCTCCTTTATTTTTATATTTCGAAAAGCAACCACATCACCGTGATCTTGAAGCCCAACTTTTCCCGTCTTAAACTTTGCAAAGCCTTCCCATTTCTCAAATTTACTTCCCTTCAACAAGGCTTCCAATTCTTCGCCTCCAACTGGAAAAGCAGCTACTTCTACCCCATTGAGTACAGAGCTCCCTTTATTGGTATTATGATCGATGGTAATAACACAAGTGTTCCATTCCCCGACTGGCTTTGTCGCATCTTTTGATGGTTCGACCAAATCGTAAAGCGCACCGGCCTGATGGGTAGTTCCGTTTTTAGCATCGGGATGCTTTTCATTGTCAAGCACTTGAATTTCCATTCCTGTGTGATACGGTTTTACAAACTTTTCATCATCGTTGATGCCCCAGAAAATACCACTATTCCCTCCTTCTGAAATCTTCCATTCCAGCGACAGGACAAAGTTGGTATACTCTTTCTTGCTCACGATATCTAAAATCTGACCTTTTTCCTTCTTTGTGGGTGGATTAAAGACGAGAGCGCCATCTTCAATTTTCCAGTAAGCTCCCGGATCGCCCCCTTGGTAAAGTTCCCACGCATCTAAAGAGGTTCCATCGAAAAGTGTAACCCATTCATCCGTTGAATTCGTTTGGCTCAAAGACTCCGTAGCCGGCTCTGTTGAAACATCGCCTGATTCTTTTTCCGCCTTGTCTTTACAACTAGCAATACATATCGCCATTAGTAAAACCATTCCTAGTTTTCTCATTTCTTTCAGTTTATAATTTTTAAATTCCTAGTATTTTCTTCAAAACAGATTTGTCGATTGCTGCTCCCGCAAAATCATCAAAAGTCTTCTCGGTCGCTTCAATAATGTGGTCTTGAATAAAAATTGCACCTTCCCGTGCACCCTGCTCCGGACTTTTAATACAGCATTCCCATTCCATAACCGCCCAAACATCACAACCATATTGTGTTAGCTTTGAGAAAATAGTTTTAAAATCAATCTGACCATCTCCCAAAGAACGGTACCTGCCTGCCCGGTCGCCCCAATCATTGTATCCTCCAAAAGCCCCTTTCTTTCCTGTAGGGTTAAACTCTGAATCTTTCACATGAAACGAACGTATGAATTCGTGATAGTGGTCGATGTACTCGACATAATCGAGTTGCTGTAATACAAAATGACTTGGATCGTACAGTATATTCACCCTTTTGTGATTACCCGTTGCCTTGAGAAAGCGTTCAAAAGTATCACCATCATGAAGGTCTTCGCCAGGGTGTATCTCATAACAAACATCAACGCCTTCTTCATCAAAATGATTTAAAATAGGCATCCATCGCTTAGCCAGCTCTTCAAACCCCATTTCCACCAATCCCGCTGGCCGCTGTGGCCAAGGGTGCCAAGTATGCCACAATAATGCCCCTGAAAAAGTAGCGTGGGCCTTTAGTCCTAATCTTCGGCTAGCGGTTGCAGCCTTTTTAACCACATCAACTGCCCATTCCGTGCGGGCCTTTGGGTTATTCTTGACCTTATCGGGCGCAAAATTATCGAACATAAGGTCATAGGCCGGGTTTACGGCAACTAACTGCCCTTGCAAATGTGTTGACAGCTCTGTGATTTCCAGACCGTATGAATTCACTTTTCCTTTGAGCTCATCACAATATGTTTGACTCTCGGCAGCCTTATCGATATCGATCAAAAAACTTTCCCAAGTAGGTATTTGAATTCCTTTGTATCCCAGATCAGATGCCCATTTACACATACCGTCCAAAGAATTGAACGGTGCCTTGCTATCTACAAATTGTGCCAAAAAAACGGCTGGTCCTTTAATTGTTTTCATTTATATAGTGTTCTATTATGTTTCTATGTTTTTTAAAAATGAGGTGTTATTAAGAATAAATCCTATATTTATTTCTTGAAAAATGCCCTTTCTACCTTTTTCCTCGGGAAGTCATAAATATAGGAAAACCATCAGAATTAAAACAAAAAAAAACAATATGAATCAAGAAGTAGAATATGATGCCATCGTTGTGGGTACTGGAATTAGTGGGGGCTGGGCGGCTAAAGAACTCTGCGAACAAGGACTAAAAACCTTGGTCTTGGAACGGGGGCCGATGGTAGAACATATCAAAGATTACAAGACCATGAACGATGACCCTTGGGATTATGAGCTCAAAGGGGAACTTTCAAAGGAAGACAAGAGAAAACAACATGTACAAGCCCGAATCGGCTGGGCTCCAAAAGAAGATAACAAGCATTTTTTTGTTAATGACCTCGACCACCCATATGTAGAAACGAAGCGTTTTGATTGGATAAGGGGATATCATGTTGGCGGTCGATCACTTACTTGGGGGAAACAATGCTATAGATGGAGCGACGTAGATTTTGAAGCAAATAAAAAAGACGGGGTTGGCGTTGATTGGCCCGTACGTTACAATGATATCGCACCATGGTATGACAAAGTAGAAGAATACATTGGGGTAAGCGGTCAAAACCTGGGGTTAAAACATCTTCCTGATGGAAAATTCCAACCACCGATGGACCTAAACTGTGTGGAGAAAGACCTGCAATCTTCAATGGAAAAGCAATTTGACGATGGAAGATTACTAACCATCGGCCGGGTTGCCCATATTACAGACCGGAAAGCAGATTTTGAAGGCCGACAGCCCTGCCAGTACAGAAATAGATGTTCAAGAGGTTGCCCCTTCGGCGGATACTTCAGCAGCAACTCTTCTACGCTACCAGCTGCCGAACGCACCGGAAATATGACACTTAGACCGAACTCCATCGTACATGAAGTCATTTATGATGATACTACTAAAAAAGCCACCGGGGTTCGGGTAATAGATGCCGAAACACATGAAAAACTTGAATTTAAAGCCAAAGTCATTTTTTTATGTGCCTCCTCGATGGCCTCGGTCGGCATTTTATTACAATCAAAATCGAAACGATTCCCCAACGGATTAGGTAATGATTCCGATGCCTTGGGAAGAGGTATCATGGACCACCACTACCAATTGGGAGCGAGTGCAAAAGTAGCTGGTCATTTAGACAAGTATTACAAAGGCAGAAGGCCCAACGGCTTCTATATTCCCCGTTTTGTCAATCTTGACGAAAAAACCAAACGCAAAGATTACATCCGTGGTTTTGGGTTTCAGGGAGGTGCGAGCAGAGGCGATTGGTCAGAGTCGGTTGCAGAACTGGGTTATGGAGCGGATTTGAAAAAGGAAATTTTAAAACCTGGAAATTGGAGTATCGGGGCAACAGGTTTTGGGGAATTTCTACCCTATGATGACAATAGAGTGACTTTGAGCACTACAGAAAAAGACCAATGGGGTTTACCTCAATTGGACTTTGATGTGGAATTCAAAGAGAATGAATACAACATGCGTGAAGACATAAAAAAAGAAATAGCTGCTACATTCAAGGCGGCAGGTTTCAAAGACATATCGGTTTATGACAATGCCACTGGACCGGGATTGGGAATACACGAAATGGGAGGGGCCAGAATGGGCCATAATTCGAAAACTTCGATTGTAAACAAAAACAATCAAATTCATTTGGTACCGAACGTATATGTCACAGATGGCGCTTTTATGTCTTCTTCGAGCTGTGTAAACCCCTCATTAACCTATATGGCATTCACAGCAAGAGCCGCAAGCCATGCGGCGAAACAATTTAAAGCCGGCAAATTTTCATAAAAAGAAGCTAGAGAACGTCAAGTTGATGGTATTAATCGATCATTCGCTTTAATTTAAGGGTTATAGCCTAATTTACCATTGCTTTGAATAAATCAAAGAAAAAATTAGGCAAAAGTAATAGATTAGAAAACTAATAATGGAGAACGCTTCGGCCAGAAATATGTGGGGCGATTTTTTAGATGCCCATCTTGAGTATGCTTTTGTAGATGCACCCAAAGTGATTCACTTTTGTGATAATGAGAAGGATGCCAATGATTGCGTAAAACTTGTTAAAAAAGGCATCAAAAAGGCCACTACACCATCACTGCTTGGATTGCAGTACCGCAATGAGCCCTTACCAAAAATCGGTGATTTTATGGTAATTACCGATTGGGACGGTATGGCACAATGTATCGTCAGAACAACATCGGCAAGACTCAAACCCTATTTTAGTATCGATGCGGCTTATGCCCGACTTGAAGGGGAAGGAGACCAAAGTCTTGAATATTGGAAACGTGTGCACTGGGATTACTATGAGCGGGAACTCAAACCTTTTGGGCGTATGCCCCGTGAAAGTATGATTGTTGTCTGTCAAGAATTCGTGAAAGTTTTTGAACGTTAAAGCCATTACGAAATATTCAAGACACACTTTTTAGATAAGAAAAAACCCGACAACTTCTTAAACTGTCGGGTTTTTCATTATTTATTTTTTTAATACTATTCCATGTCTACCCAGACATTACCGCCTTTATGTGATGCTACCGTGGCTTCGATAAAGTTCATACCTCGAACGCCATCATGCATGGTAGGGTATTCGCCATCGTTATAGGCTTCACCCCGTATGGCTTTGGCAACTCCCAAATAAATATTGGCCATAGAATCGAAAATTCCTTCTGGGTGGCCTGCCGGCAATTTGGTGCCATCCAATGAAAGTTCACTGTTATAGGCATGTCCTGGCTTATAAATTTGTGTTGGTTCGGTATCGCTCATTTTATAAAGAAAATTAGGGCGTTCCTGCTCCCAACGGAAGGCCGCCTTTTCCCCATAAATCGAGATGGCCAGGCCATTTTCTTCGCCGGTGGCAACTTGGCTTCCGCGAATAACTCCTTTTACATAATCGCTCATACGAATAAGTACAGTGCCGTCGACATCCATTTGGTTGTCTTCATACAAGTAATTGAAATCGCATAACAATGATTCTACTTCAAGTCCGGTAGTATATTCAACAAGATTAAAAGCATGCACCCCGATATCGCCCATGCATGAGCTAATACCAGCCTTTTTGGGGTCTAAACGCCAAACCGTGGAGCGCTGTGCCTTATCGTGAATAATAGGATTGATCCATCCTTGATAATACCGTGCATCAATTTTATGAATTTTCCCCAAGGCTCCCGCTTTAATCATTTCACGCATTTGACGCACCATGGGATAGCCCGTATAGGTATGGGTAAGCGCAAATATAGTTCCGGCCTTTTGATGAGCCTCTTGAAGAATTTTAGCCTCTTCCAAAGAGGTGGTCATAGGCTTTTCGCAAATGACATGAAACCCATTGTCCAACAATTTTTTGGCCATTGGAAAATGCAAAAAATTGGGAGTTAGCACAGAACAGACCTGAATTCTTTCTTCCTCCGGAAGCTTCATTTCTTCCTCAATAAAAGTATCGAAGTCTTTATAGATTCTATTGGTCGGCACATCGATTTCCTCAGCAAATCCGATGTTCTCCTTAAAATCGGGATTAAACACCGCACCCGTAATTTGATAGTTGTCGTTGATGTGTGAAGCTACTCGATGAAGCACCCCTATGAGGGAGTCACCACCACCGCCTAATATTCCTAATCTAATTTTTTTTGGCATATCCTATTTAATTTATTCTTTAAAGATCGATTTATATTTTAAGGTTGTCAATTTATAAAATTTTCTAAGATTTATAGGCAATTTTCTCGTTTTTGAATAAAACCGCAAAGAGTAGAAAAACCAAAAATGCAAATCCTGCAGGATAAATCCAAATGGTGTCCCAACCATGGGAACCATCGGTATTCAAATACATATCGGTGATTCTTCCGGCAACCCAGAAACCAATCAACATACCTATACCATATGTTGCGAGCGTAATAAGACCTTGAGCGGCACTCTTGTACGTTTCCCCTGCTTTCGAGTCGGTATAGATTTGACCGGAAACAAAGAAAAAATCATAACAAATACCGTGTAATCCTATTCCTAAAATCAACAGAAAGGTGAGCTCGCCGGCGTTGCCATAGGCAAAGAGTAGATATCGCAGGGTCCAAGCCAACATAGCAATCAAGATGGTATTCTTAAAGCCGAACTTTTTAAAGAAGTATGGCAATAAGAGCATAAATAGAATTTCGGAAATCTGGCCAATTGTCATCATTCCCGTTGGGTTTTTTAGTCCGACCTCTACCAAGAAAGGATTTGCATTCTGGTAATAAAAAGCCAATGGAATACAAATTAGAATAGAGGAAAGAAAAAAGATAAGAAAGTTCTTATCACCCAATAATTTTAGGGCATCTAAACCCAACATTTGCGAGAAGGATACTTTTTTTGAAATATCAGCTTTCGGCGGATTCTTTGGCAATGTAAAACAGAAAGCACCTAGAATTGCCGATGAAATGGCCGCCATTAAATAGGTGTTCTTCAGCATTCCTTCAGAAATTCCCGACGGCGAATCCCAATGAAAAGCATAACTAATAATCAATCCGGCAACGATCCAGCCCAAGGTACCAAAAACCCTAACGAACGAAAACTCTTTTGCCGGATCTTTCATTTGATTGAAAGAAACGGAATTTACCAATGCCAGTGTTGGCATAAATAAAATCATATAGCCCAAAACATACGGATAAAAACCATCAAAACTTGTGCTACAGTACATTAAATAGAGTAAGACAGCACCTAGTAAATGTAATATTCCTAAAATTCGTTCCGCATTAAAATAACGATCCGCAATAAGCCCTATAATAAAGGGGGCCAAAATTGCTCCCCAGGATTGAGTAGAAAAGGCCATCGCTGTTTGTCCAGAACTAGCCCCTATATTGTTGCCCAGAAAAGTTCCCATAGTAACGAACCAACTGCCCCATATAAAAAATTCCAGGAACATCATCACCGACAATTGCGTCCGTACCTTTGTATTCATCCTCTATCGTATTTATTGTTCGTAAAAATAATTAAAAGAAAGGGCCAAGGGCCTGAGTACCTATATACAATTGATTCCTACGGCATATAGCACGGTCAATAACATGAGAAAGTATGTCGCCCATCGTATTTGTGAACGACATACCTTTTGAATTCTCATCGATTTTTAAACATTCGTCAATGATTCTTTATTACATATAGTAATCAAAGAGTTCGTCGAAAAATGCCTTCCTGAGTCAAATTTATTACTAAAACAAAATCAGCTTAATTCTTTGGCCGCTTTGAGAAGTAAGTCCTTTGTAGCCAAGATACCGGCCTCTTCACCTAACTCGCTTCCTTCATACTCAACACCTACAAAGCCGGTATAACCAGCTTCTTTTACAATTTGAAGCATTTTAACATAATCAATTTCAGTTTCATCTCCCGAAGCATCGAAGTCATGTGATTTGGCACTTACCCCTTTTGCATAAGGCATCAATTCTTCGACACCCTTGTAAAAATCATATTGCTCTTCGCATTCGTAACTACCTTTCTTTCTTTTAATACAGAAGTTTCCGAAATCTGGTAAAGTGCCGCAATTATCCATATTCGCGGTAGCCATTACGTCTGCCAACATAGCTCCGTTGGAGGAGAGTCCACCATGATTTTCCACGATAATATTGATATTTTTACCCTTGGCGTAGGCACCTAGTTCCTTAAGCGATGCTACTGAATTATTTTTCCACTTGACTGGATCGTTGGTTCCCGCCAGATTAACTCGAATAGAATGACATCCCATAGCAGCGGCGGCGTCGACCCATTTATGATGTTTTTCAATGGCCTCCTTTCTTTCCTGTGCATCGTCGACCGCCAAATTACCTTGGCCATCGATCATAATAAGCACGTTCTTTAAACCATGTTTTTTAGCCTCTGCATTGGATTTTTCGACAAAAGCAGCCATCGCTTCCTCCGAATACCCCGCATCTGATAGTTCAGGGTTATATAATTGACTTACATATTCCAAACCTGTAAAACCCCATTTTTTTGCCTTTTCAGCAAAAGTGTAGGGGTCTACCCCATCGTTTTTAATCATCTTATGTATAGACCATTGCGCCAAAGAGAGTTCAAAAAACGGTGATGCATCTTCCATGTTAGATTGAGTATCGAGACCCTCTCCTGTCTGCTCTTTTGCATTCTCTTTTTTTGCTTCTTTGCAGGCATATACACCCAAAAGGGAAACTGCTATACCTGCACGTGAACTATTTCGGATAAAATTTCTTCTCTTCATTTTACGTATTAGTTGATTGAATTTAAATTAAATAGATTTTTAACGCCCATAGGCGTGACTTCCTAAGAAAATAGGGCGTTTAAATGTAAAGAATTAATTTTATATTTAATAAATTTAGCGAATAAACAATATTACAAATGAGTAAATTTTATTATAACCAAGAGCAAGGTTCCTATGACGCAATTGTCGTTGGAACGGGCATCAGTGGAGGCTGGGCCGCTAAAGAGCTCTGTGAAAAAGGATTGAAAACTTTGGTACTTGAACGCGGCAGAATGGTCAAACACATCGAAGACTATGAAACGGCCAATATGGATCCCTGGGATTTCCCCAATGCCGGGAAACCCACCCAAGAAGATATCGCAAAACAGAAGAAACAGAATAGAACAGGTTACACTACGAACGCTGCGAGTAAAATGTGGTTCGTAAACGACTTGGAACACCCATACAACGAAATTAGGCGTTTCGATTGGATGCGTGGTTACCACGTAGGTGGTCGTTCGCTGCAATGGGGACGCCAGAGTTATCGCTGGAGCGATATTGATTTTACCGCCAACCAAAAAGACGGTATTGGGGTAGATTGGCCCGTTCGGTATAAAGATATTGCACCGTGGTACGCAAAAGTAGAAGATTACATTGGCGTTAGCGGTGAAGCGCTTAACTTGCCCCAATTACCTGATAGTAATTTTTTGCCGCCTATGGAAATGAATTGCGTCGAAGACCATTTCAAGAACAAAGTAATGGAAGGCTTTGACGATCGTGCCGTCACCATCGGTAGGGTAGCACACATTACGGGCAGCAAAGAATTCGACGGACGCACCAAATGTCAATTCAGGAACAGGTGTATCAGGGGATGTCCTTTTGGAGGTTATTTCAGCAGCTTATCATCGACCCTACCGGCAGCAGAAGCAACAGGAAATATGACCTTGCGGCCCGACTCCATTGTTCATGAAGTAATGTACGATCCCGACACCAAAAGAGCTACGGGTGTAAAAGTTATCGATCGTGTCACAAAGGAAACCCATGAATTCAAGGCGAAAGTTATTTTTCTTTGCGCATCGGCCATTGCATCGACTTCCATTTTAATGCAATCAAAATCCGATCGTTTTCCCAACGGTATGGGCAACGACTCCGATCAGTTGGGCCGAAATATTATGGACCACCACCTTGGTGTGGGGGCATCAGGGAAATTCGATGGCTTCGAAGACAAATATTACAAAGGGAGAAGACCTAATGGCGTATATATTCCCAGATTTAGGAATTTAGGAGGCGCTTCAGATAGAAAGGACTACAAACGTGGGTTTGGATATCAAGGCGGAGCCAGCCGAGGCAATTGGGAAGAAACGGTTGCAGAACTCTCTTACGGAAAAGACCTCAAAGAGAGCATACTTAAGCCAGGAGGTTGGAGAATGGGCATTGGTGGTTTTGGCGAAGTGCTCCCTTATGAAGATAACCGAATGACCTTGGATTACGATAAACTAGATGGCTGGGGGTTACCCACGGTCACCTTTGATGCCGATTTACAGGAAAACGAATTCAGCATGCGTAAAGATATGCAGGAATCTGCAGTAGAAATGCTCGAAAAAGCAGGCTTGCGCGATGTCAAAGGACATGATGGACCTACCGGTTTGGGTCTTGGCATTCACGAAATGGGTACCGCTAGAATGGGACGCAGCAGAAAAACCTCTGTGCTGAATGGAAACAACCAACTGCACGACGTACCAAATGTTTATGTCACTGACGGAGCATTTATGACCTCTGCCAGTTGTGTGAACCCTTCATTGACCTATATGGCATTTACGGCCAGGGCCGCCGACCATGCGGTCAAAGAACTAAAAAAAGGAAATATATAATGGATAGAAGAAAAGCACTCAAAAATATGGGTTTGGCGCTCGGATACACGGTCGCCACCCCTACCTTGATCAGCATAGTTCAGAGCTGCAAAAGTGAAACTGTTCTCGAATGGACCCCGGATTTCTTTTCTAAAGACGAAGGAGCCGCCCTGACTAAGTTAGTTGACATTATATTACCCAAGACCGACACCCCATCCGCTTCCGAAGTCCAAGTAAATCTATTTATAGATCGATTTGCAGACCAGGTTATGGATAAAGAGCAGCAAGACTTTGTTAAAATGTCGATGGGCAACTTTTTAAGCAAGGCACAAAAAGACGCAGGCAAGGAAAAAATAGCAGATCTTTCAACGGAAGACCTAGAGCCGGTGTTGGCCAGCTCATTAAGGGTGACCAAAGAAGATGAAGCAAAATATTTTAAACTAATCAATGCGTACCAAAAGGCAGTAGCCAATGGTGAACCCGCAACCTTGGATGAAGGGATATCGCGTTTTGCATTTGCCAATAACTTAAGAGGGTTGACCATTATGGGATACAAAACTTCAGAATACGTGGGCGAAAATTTAATGGCCTATTTGCCAATTCCTGGAGAATACATAGGGTGTACCGATTTAAATGAACTGACCGAAGGTAAAGCTTGGTCGCTATAACTAAATAAACAATTTTGAAGAGAAGAAATTTTATACAAAAAACAGCCATTACCGGGGGTGCACTTTCCCTCGGAGGAATAAGCTTGGCTGCATCTAGCCCTGTAAGCATCAATGCACAAAAACATCAATTCAATTTAAAATATGCCCCTCATTTGGGCATGTTCAAGAATCTTGCCGGGGATGACCCCATTGACCAGATAAATTTCATGGCCGACCAAGGTTTTACAGCCTTTGAAGATAACGGCATGATGAAGCGCGACGTCGCTTTGCAGACCAAAATGGGTGAAACCTTGGCAAAGCGAGGCATGACCATGGGTGTATTCGTAATCGACAAAGGGGGCAATATGGCAAATACCCTGGCAGCTGGCAAACAAGAATATATCGATATATTTTTGGATGGATGTAAAAGAGCGGTCGAAGTCGCTAAACGCGTCAACGCCAAATGGATGACCGTTGTGCCTGGTGGATTCGAAAGAAAGCTACCGATTGGCGTTCAGGACGGTAATGTCATCGAGGCATTGAAAAGAGGTGCCGAGATTTTGGAGCCACATGGGTTGGTAATGGTACTTGAGCCGTTATCAGATTCTCCCGATTTGTATCTGCAGAATTCAGATCAGACTTACATGATATGTAAAGGTGTTGATAGCCCATCATGCAAAATATTGTTCGATATCTATCACATGCAAAAAACCGAAGGGCATCTCATTCACAATATGGGACTCACCTGGGATGAAGTAGCATACATTCAAATCGGCGATAATCCAGGGCGTAAAGAACCCACTACCGGAGAGATCAACTATAAGAATGTTTTTAAATGGATTCACGAAAAAGGTTTTGATGGTGTCTTAGGCATGGAACATGGTAATTCAAAAGGAGGCAAGGCCGGCGAGCAAGCAGTCATTGATGCCTATAAGCATGAAGATGCATTTATGTAAACATATTAATAAGCTTAATACGATTGAAAAACAGCTACTTAAAGTAGCTGTTTTTTTAACCGAAATCTTCAGAAATTCAAAATATATCCTTCAAATCCCTAATCCGATGGTATCTCCGGCGTATTCAATTTTGCAATAGAGGCATTGATTTCTTCCTGTGAAAGTTCATGCTTAACAATTTTACCATCAAAATAATCGTCATAGGCCTTCATATCAAAATTTCCATGGCCACATAGATTGAACAAAATAGTTTTGCTCTTTCCTTCTTTTTTACATTTTTCTGCTTCTGCGATCACTGTTGCAATACCGTGGGTAGCTTCGGGAGCAGGAATAATGCCTTCAGTCTTAGCAAAGAGTACACCGGCCTCAAAAACTTCTAAATTATTGTGGGCAACGGCTTCTATCAAATTATCCTTCAACAATTGGCTAACGATGACCCCAGCCCCATGGTAGCGCAATCCGCCTGCATGTATTGGTGCAGGAACAAAATCATGCCCTAGGGTGTACATTGGCAATAAGGGCGTCATACCACCAGTATCCCCAAAATCATAACGAAATACACCGCGTGTCAATTTGGGGCAAGAGGTAGGCTCACTGGCAATACAGCGTATATTTCGACCCTCTTCAAAATTCAATCGCAAAAACGGAAATGCCAGTCCCGCAAAATTCGATCCCCCTCCAAAAGGAGCAATAACTATGTCGGGCATGTCACCTGCCTTTTCCATTTGCTTAATAGCTTCTTGCCCAATAATCGTTTGGTGCAGTTTCACATGGTTCAGCACACTGCCCAAAGCATATTTTGTATCCTCGCGCTGGGCGGCCATTTCAACAGCTTCGGAAATAGCAATTCCCAAAGAACCAGGACTCTCTAGATTTTGCGCCAATATCTTTCTACCGGCCTCGGTCATATTAGTCGGGGAAGCATAAACATTAGCTCCCCAAGCATTCATCATCGATTTTCTATAAGGTTTATGGTGATAAGAAAGTTTTACCATATAAACATCACACTCGAGACCAAAGTGTTGACAGGCGAAACTAAGCGCACTACCCCATTGCCCAGCACCAGTCTCCGTAGTAATCCGTTTCACACCTTCCATCTTACTATAATATGCTTGTGGAACAGCGGTATTGGGCTTATGTGAGCCCGAAGGGCTTACCCCCTCATATTTGTAATAAATCTTGGCAGGAGTGTCCAATGCCTTTTCTAGCCCGTGAGCACGATACAAGGGTGTTGGTCGCCATAACGAATAGATATCCCGAACTTCCTCAGGAATGGATATATATTTGTCGGTACTCATTTCTTGCGCTATCAATGCCTTTGGAAACAAGGGTTCAAGTGCCTCGGGGCCCAATGGTTCTAAAGTACCCGGATGCAACGGCGGCAAGGGCTTGTTGGGCATATCAGCTACAATGTTATACCAGTTTTCAGGAATTTCATGTTCCTCAAGTGTAAATTTACGTTGCTTCATACTCAATTGTTTTAATGAAATGGAATCTAAATATAAGGAATGTGAGGCTTATTTTTAGACATGTCACAGCCCATTCCATTAAAAATAAAAGTATCACACACCGCGGCTTCTGACTAAAACCTGCCCCAAGAACAACAACCCATGGGTTGAGCGACACAAATACTACAGCCATTACTATTGATTCTTGAACCGTCTCCTTTTAGCGTAAATCTTATAAATCAACTCCAAATCCCACATTTCACAAATTTTAACACGGTTTTTTGTCAAATATATTTTATTCGACATCTATAGTCTGTCGTTTACACGTATATTATTATATACTTCAAAAGTTTTAAAGGCATGGACAATTATTTAACTATCTTACTTATTTATATTGCGGCATATACTTTATCGGTGTCGCTAAGGCCTTATATTAAAAAATAAAATACCATCGGTTTTCATTTAATTCGCAATACACTTTCTCACGGTGTATTATGCATCTAGTTGACCTATATCAAGTTTACCTTCCGTCAAAAAAATACCTTTCCTTGATTTATCATTCACGCAGTTGTGCATACTCTTTACCATCAAACTTAAATGGACCGATATACCACATATTTGTATGTGGTGCCGTGGAAGTAAAGCATAAAAAACCCCAGTATGTCTACTAGGGTTTTTAATCAATAAAACAATTATCGTTTGATGCTAGAAATTAAGACCCGCACATTAGACAATCGTCATCTGCTTGGCCTTCTTTCGCTCGTGCAATCATTTCACGCATTTCTTCTGCACTCATCGGTTGTATGTCTGACTCGACGGTGGCCTGAGGTGATTCTGAAATCGCCGTAGGCTTTACTTCTATCGCTTTAGCGGCAGTGGGGGAAACAGAAACAACTTCAGCTTCTGCAGTTACGCTCACCGGCACTTCCTTTTTCTTCGTATTATCTAAAGTAAATTTGATGGCATCTACGGCAGCCTTCGTACGTAGGTAATACATTCCCGTCTTCAATCCACTTTTCCAAGCATAGAAATGCATAGAGGTCAATTTTGAGTAGTTTGCATTTTCCATAAACAAATTCAATGACTGACTTTGGTCAATGAAGTAACCACGCTGACGGCTCATATCGATAATATCTTTCATACTTAACTCCCATACTGTTTTATAGAGTTCCTTGATATCTTCTGGAATATTATCAATATGCTGTATAGAACCGTTGGCCCGCATCAACTCTTGCTTTAAGTTCTCGTTCCACAGGCCTAAATTCACCAAGTCTTCCAACAAGTGCTTGTTTACAACTATGAATTCACCAGACAGTACCCTGCGTGTATAAATATTAGATGTGTAGGGCTCAAAACATTCATTGTTACCTAATATTTGAGAAGTAGAGGCCGTTGGCATCGGTGCTACCAATAGTGAATTGCGTACACCATGTTTTTTGACACTTTTCCGAAGTTTGCCCCAATCCCATCTTCCAGAGAGCTCTTCGTCTTTTATACCCCAAAGATTGTGCTGGAATTCACCTTGTGATATAGGTGATCCTTCATAAGAAGAATACACTCCTTCTTCTTGAGCCATTTCCATAGAAGCGGTAACCGCGGCAAAATATAAGGTCTCAAAAATCTCTTGGTTCAATTTCTTGGCTTCATCGCTAGTAAAAGGCAAGCGCAACATAATAAATGCATCAGCAAGCCCCTGAATACCCAAACCTATAGGCCTATGGCGCATGTTTGAATTTTCAGCTTCCTTTACCGGATAATAGTTTCGGTCTATAACGCGATTCAAGTTCTTAGTAACCCTTTTGGTTACACGGAATAGTTCTTTATGATCAAACTTCCCTCCTTTGATGAACATTGGTAAGGCAATCGACGCCAAGTTACATACCGCAACTTCATCTGGAGAGGTGTACTCCATTATCTCAGTGCAAAGATTGGAAGAACGAATGGTACCTAAATTCCGTTGGTTACTTTTACGGTTGGCCGCATCTTTATAAAGCATATAGGGTGTACCGGTCTCAATTTGCGACTCCAATATTTTTTCCCAAAGCTCTCGAGCCCTTACCGTCTTACGACCTTTGCCTTCAGCCTCATATGCTAGATATAATTCTTCAAACTCTTCACTGTGATGGTTAAAAAGTCCAGGACATTCATTAGGACACATCAAAGTCCAATCCTCATTGGCCTCTACCCTTTTCATAAACAGATCAGGAATCCACATCGCATAAAAAAGGTCACGAGCTCGCATTTCTTCCTTCCCATGATTCTTTTTCAAATCTAAAAAGTCATAAATGTCGGCATGCCAAGGCTCTACGTAGATTGCAAAACTTCCTTTTCTTTTCCCTCCTCCTTGATCAACATAACGCGCCGTATCGTTATATACTTTTAGCATAGGTACAATTCCATTCGAGGTTCCATTGGTACCCGCAATGTATGATCCCGTCGCTCTCACGTTATGAATAGATAATCCGATGCCCCCTGCCGATTGCGAAATTTTAGCGGTCTGCTTCAACGTATCATATATTCCGTCGATGCTATCATCTTTCATCGCCAAAAGGAAACAAGAAGACATTTGTGGCTTCGGGGTTCCTGAATTGAACAACGTCGGTGTTGCATGTGTGAAATACTTCTTTGACATAAGTTCATAGGTCTCAATAGCCGCTTCGAGGTCATTCAAATGAATCCCAATAGAAACACGCATCAACATATGCTGCGGTCGTTCGGCAATATTACCGTTCAACTTCAAAAGATACGAACGCTCTAAAGTTTTAAACCCAAAATAATCGTAGCCAAAATCACGATTGTAGATAATCGTCGAGTCTAATTGCTCAGAATTCTCAGAAATCACCTTATAAACCTCATCAGACAATAAAGGGGCCTTCTTGCCTGTTCTAGGGTTCACATACTCATACAAATCTTTCATAGTTTCAGAGAAAGACTTTTTCGTATTTTTATGTAAGTTGGACACGGAAATTCGTGCAGCCAATTTGGCAAAATCAGGATGCGTAGTGGTCATGGTAGCCGCAATCTCAGCCGCCAAGTTATCAAGTTCAGAAGTTGTTACCCCGTCGTATAACCCCTCAATAACACGCATGGAGACTTTGATAGGATCCACCAGTTCGTTCAGGCCATAACATAGTTTTCTTACCCTGGCCGTGATTTTATCGAACATCATCGGCTCTTTTCTTCCGTCTCTTTTTAATACATACATAGTTTCTGAATTAAGGTTTTTATAATCAAGTAATTACGACACAGCATACTACTCAACTCTGGGGTTTCGATTTGTTTTTTCCTATAAGGAAGACATCTTAAAAAGATGCCTGTTAGTCCATTTTCACGCAAGCATAGAGTCTCGACTAAAAATCAGCGTCAAAACTTATTTTCTGAGAATCTTCGTCCTTTTCTTTATTGTTAAGAACTCCGGCTTTTTGATATTCTGACACACGTTTCTCAAAGAAATTGGTCTTTCCCTGAAGCGAAATCATATCCATAAAATCAAATGGATTCGTTGAATTATAGACTTTATCACATTCGAGTTCAACTAATAGACGATCCGTGACAAATTCTAAATACTGGGTCATAAGCTTAGAATTCATTCCGATAAGACTCGCAGGAAGCGATTCTGTTATGAACTCCCGTTCTATATCAAGAGCGTTTGTCAAAATATCAGTAATTCGTGCTTTGGGCACTTTGTTCACCAAGTGTTTGTTGTGCAGATGCACAGCATAATCACAATGCATACCCTCATCACGGGAAATTAGTTCATTGGAGAACGTCAACCCAGGCATCAACCCTCTTTTCTTCAACCAAAAAATTGAACAAAATGCACCTGAGAAAAAGATTCCCTCTACAGCGGCAAAAGCAATCAATCGTTCTGCGAAACTAGGAGAATCGATCCATTTTAAGGCCCAATCGGCCTTCTTCTTGATCGCCGGAAAATTCTCGATAGCCTTGAACAAGATATTCTTTTCCTTTTCGTCTTTCACATAAGTATCAATCAAGAGCGAATACGTTTCAGAATGAATATTTTCCATCATGATTTGAAAACCGTAAAAGAATTTAGCTTCGGCATACTGCACTTCACTAACAAAATTTTCTGCAAGATTCTCATTTACAATTCCATCGGAAGCCGCAAAGAAAGCCAAGATATGTTTGATGAAATATTGTTCATCACCACTTAATTTGTTCTCCCAATCGGTAAGATCTTGATGAAGATCTATCTCCTCAGCAGTCCAAAAACAGGCCTCACATTTTTTATACCAATCCCAGAGATCATGGTGTTTGATAGGAAAAATCACAAAACGGTCTTCGTTTTCGGCTAAAATGGGTTCTACTGCTGTTGACATGATGCTATTATTTTTGTTTTCTTTTTTACTTGATTATTTCGCCCAAAAATCGATTGCGTTTTTCATTTCTCTTGCCTTACACTTCCATTTTTTTAATAAAGTGGAAAAGACAATTGGTATGTGCAATTAAATTTAACCTTCGATAAGTTAGGGTGAAAATTACCTCACTGTCGGGATTAACAAAGATGGAAAATTATAGGCGATCCGGAAAGAGGATTCCGGCATTAAGAATACAAAGTTTTTAACACGATCTGTTGAAATGTAGCTTGGCAAGTGATGTTCATTGACCTTTCGGAAAGCGTTGATATTTTAAAAAAAAGGACTTTAAAAGAACAAACCAAAAAGTATATAATAAGATACTTTTTGGTTTAAAATATTTTTGCGCTTTAGGCGCCATAGGTCTCAGGTGCTATTTGACCACCTCAACACTTTACAAAAGCGTTAATACACTATTACAAAGCAATTTACAAACCCATTCTTGATTCTACAACAGACCGCTATAATTTGCCCCTACTTATACTATACGTCACATATTTTAAAGTAACAACCCTCTTAACTAGGTAAGTGCCATGCTTAAACAAGAAATAAGGCTTAGAAAAGCAATCGTAAGTAATACAACATAAGTTACAATAGACTTCATGATTTGTGGTGTTTGCTGTTAATGTAAAAACATTAAGGATTAAACTTCAGTCTAGGGGCTCTCATACGTTTAGAATACTAATCAAACTCAACAATGTTCACCCTCCTTAATTCGAATACCAAGGTATCAAACCTTGTGCCAACATCTTTTGGAATTGTATAATCGGCATCAAATTTTGTATCGATTGCGTATAAGCAGCCACTTTCAAAAAAACAGGTTATTTCGATTTGGCAATTGTATCAAAAACATTACCTGCTGCAGAAGGTGATGTGAGAGACTCCTATGATTATCACTCAGATCCCGCATCTATACGTTCTTAAACCATTTTTCATATTTCTTCCCCAAGATTGGAACAGATTTTTCTTTTTCGTTGATGGCGTTCATTAAACCAACTATCCACATATAAAGAAGTACGAATATTCCGAGCATGTTGATAATCCAACCCAATATGGGAATGACACCAATAATACTTAGGGCAAGTCCGGTGATACAAAGACCTAAAGACTGCCGAATATGATAGCTGGCAAACTTCAACTTTTTATCATTGTTCATAAGAAAGGCAATGATTAGCCCGATAAATGTGATATAGGCAATTATAGCGGTTTTTTTCGATTCTTCATTTACAGTTGCCGCTTCGGCTTCCTGCGATTTTGTTTTAGTAATTTCCATTTTTATTGTTATAAATTTTTAAGTGATTTAAACTTTTAAGATTGGTAATTCTTTCAGTTGTGTCGGTCAACTTTTTCAAATTTAATTTTTGTACCATCGCCCAAGTTTTATCAGGATTCAAGTTCACTGCGCTGACCATCACCCCGAACCGTTTATCGTATATAAACTAAACTGAAGTGCCGTCTCATTTTGCCCTTTATAACAGGTCTGTTGCGCATGAATCTCAACCGCTCGTCTTGACCAAAATATTTCAGGGTACTACGACATGCTATTATGGTTTTTTTAAAATTCTCAATCACAGCTCTCTTCATCAATATCGGCCTTTGCCTCATTTATGGCCCGGTCTATCTCGGCCCTACTTGTATTGGGAACACAGTCATAAATGTCATTGAGGGCGTTCAGATAAGATGTTGCAGCGTTTTTGTAATTCGCACAATTTGTTTGGTTTGGTTCTTCACTATAGGTAGTGGCAGCATTCGACCACGCTTGTAACTCATCGGCATATTGTGCAGCCCAATTTCCACCAAAACAGTTTCCACTGGGATTCAAAGGGCTGTCTTTGCTACATCCACTTATGAATGAGACCATTGCAACACTACACCCGATCAAAAGAAGTCTTGTTTTCATTTCTTTACTTGTTTTCATGATTTTAAAATTTGATTATTATTACGCTATTATTTTTGCATTTGCATCTGTAGAAACTCATATTGGGAAACATCGATTAACAAGGGTTCCTTTTCTAAAGCCACACAGCTCATCTTAACATTCTGTTTCTGTTTCTTTTTATTATGAAAATCCATTTCCATCATTAGGCTATTGTCGCCAATTTTCGCTAACCATCTGGAATCAAAACCCTTGGGCATCTGTTTAGAGTTGCTACCACTGTACAGGCTATTGAAGCTAACCGGAGTATCAAAGGCCACGTACATGATCATTCTTGTGTCTTCATTTTCCATTTGAAAGCCTTGACATGTAAAGCCAAGAATTTGCTTCGTGCCGATCTCTTTGAACTCATAATCGCTTAAATTGTTATCTTGTGGGGCTTCGCCGACCACATCAGGATTAGACATTACGGTACCTGTTTTTCTCCCATCATTGTTCATCAATATGGTGGTCAGTGATAGTGTTGGGTCAATTATCATGAGCATATTGCTCATTGCGGTTGCACCTTGTGTAATTTCAGGTCTACTACCAAAGGCGCCTCCCCCTTCCGATAAGAAATAATGAAATTTCATATCCCCCTTTTCGTGTGACATCTGTAAAGTATAGCGCCAATCGAATTCATATGATTTTGGCAAAGAGGAAGGGTCAACATTGGATCGGCCCATTGCTCCGAAATCCATATTAAGAATATCATCTAGGGCTTGATCGGTTTTTTCAGAAGCTTTTTCCTCTGTTTTCTTTAATACGGTACGCTCTGCCGCTTTCTCAGCACTTTTGGCAATCTTTTTAAAGAATTGAGCCTGAGTGTTCATTCCTATCAATAGAAATAGAATAATTGTCACCGCACTACTTTTCCTTTTTTTCATTTTTCTGATTTTTGTGTTCTTATTCATTTTTTTAAGCTCAATCTAACATGGACTTCCAACTAATCATATAAGAAATGTAACCTAGTATGCAAGAGATGTAACATGCTATAAAAAACCTACTTTAAAAAATGTTTTTTCAACTGACTTATTAGGCATTTTACATACATATTCCCTGTATCTTACACACATTAGTACCTAACATTTAAAAAGGTCAACATCGCGGATAAAAAAATATATATTTAAGGGATGTTTACCTTTGTACTAACCCGACACTAATGAATGACCGGCAGTTGATAACCCAATTGAAAAAGCGGGACAGAAATGCGTTAAAAGATGTATATCGCGAATACAAGACCGAATTTTTCAGGTTTGCTTCTCGATATACTAAAACAAATGACACGCTAGAAGATATTTTTCAGGATGCTATTATAGCACTCTATGAAAACGCTCTAGCCGGAAAGCTTGACAACTTGAATAGCAGTCTAAAAACCTACCTATTCAGTATCGGAAAGTTTATGCTCTTCAAAAAGTTTAGGGATGCCAAGGAAATAACCACTGACGAGACCTATATTTTTGACCAAAGAGAAAAAGCAGTGATGTATGATGTATATGAAGATGAAGGCCCTAGTGAATACCAAAAAAAAATGGTAGCAGGTTTTAAAAAATTAGGGGATAAGTGCCGTGAAATTTTAGAGTTGTTCTATTTACAAGGTCTAAAATTGGAAGAAATTGTGAGCATACAGGACTACGATAACAAAAACGTGGTCAAAAGTCAGAAATCACGCTGTCTGAAATCATTAAAAGAGCTAATTCAATATAACGATGGATAAAGACGAATTGATTAACGGACATTTAGAAGGGTCCCTCTCCGATAATCAATTGGAGGAATTCGAACTTTTGCTCAAGACGGATGCCACATTCGCCTCAGACTTTGAGTTTCAAAACGAACTGCGAACTGCATTGAAAAAAAATGAACGTCAAGAAATTAAAACACTATTCAACGGTCTTACCCCCGAAGAAGGAACCCCACAAACCAAGGTTATACCAATGCGACCATGGTTGGTGGCCGCTTCGGTCGCTTTATTGATCGGACTTGGTTCTTGGCTTTTGTTCTTCAACAATGCCGACGTGAATACCGACCAGTTGTACGCTGCCAATTTTGCGCCTTACGAGAACGTTGTACACCCCATCGAACGAGGCGAACAACTAGCTGATCTTAAGACCAGGGCATTTACGGCCTACGAGAATCAAGATTACCTGTTGGCACTCGAACTCTTTAAAGAGCTGCAAATTGAACAGAGTGATTCTTATATTGATTTTTATGAGGCTGTCGTGCTGATGCAACTGAACAGACACCAAGAGGCCGCTTCGTTATTGGAAACCTATATCAAAAATAACGGCCAGCTAAAAGATAGGGCCAGGTGGTATTTGGCACTTTCCTTCCTTAAACTCAAAGCTATAGCAAAAAGCAAAAATCAATTGCGACAACTTGTTGACCAAAAAGGCTTTAAACAAGAAGCGGCAAAAGAGCTATTACAAAAAATCGATTAGCCGCGGCTTGTAAATTTCATCACCTTTTCATGTTTATTTTAATATTGTAGGTATTTCGATTACGACGAAAAAAATTTCTCCTCCCAACAATATAAAGAAGAAGAACTCCCAATGTCATAATACCCATAACGGTATATTCCCAAAAGTGATCGGCACTTATGGGGGAAACATCTCCTGAAACGACAAAAGCAGCCCAATAGTAAGGGTGTTTCAATAAATCATCATCGGTACTTGCTAGATATTTAAGCTTTGCTTTTCGCAAGGCCTCCGATTTACCCAGTCCGTTACTTAGCCCTTCATAAAAGTACCCCATAAGCTTTGCACTGCTTTTATCGTTTATTTTCCAAAGGGTATTGACCAATGATTTTGCCCCTGCATAATAAAAGCCTTTTGATAGGCTTAGCATGCCTTGCCCTTTTTGTAGTTTTCCGATACCTGTCTGACAAGCACTCAAGGTCACCATATCGGCACCCAGGGTAGTATTATAAAGGTCTTTAATATAAAGAATGTTACTCTCGCTGCTATCTTTACCCTGACTAAAGGCTAAATACGAATAATCAGGATATTCATCATTGGCCGAGGCATGGGTTGCCATGTGAAATATATTGAAATTTGAGGTTTTTGTTAAGAAATTAGCCAAGGTGGCCTTTTCGTCTATAACCGTTTGGGTATTGTAGTACGTGCCAATTTTCGCTACCTCATCAGCGTTATACAACAGTTTTCCGAATTGTCGGTCGGTTTTTGATACTACAGCATCGTTAAAACTAGGGGCAAAAGCCAAGACCTTGTTCTTTTGGGTAGATTTTTTTTCATTAAGCCCACTAAGGGAGGCTACCGAATTACCGTAACCGATACGCTTTGTTTTTAATAGATAAGACCCATTTTCACGCAAAAGATCAAATGGTAGGTAATGAAGTTCTCCATCGGGAATTATAGTCAAATCCGACGCCTTGAAATCTTTCAAAGGTTCTTTTAGAATTTTGTCGAAAAGGCGCCCTCCCAAAACCGCAATTTTTTCTTCCGACCCACTTATTGTTGGTTTGGAAATTAAACTGTAGAAATTTCTGATATCTGCCCTATCAGCTTCAGAAAAAGGGAGCTTCATAAAGTCTTCCTGTTTATTGTTGAGCACAATAGCATACAAATAATTATCGGTCATTGTAAAGGATATCATCGTATTCCCATGATTAAGAACGGTATTGCGTATTGTCGAAAAATCAATGGTCCGATTACCATATTTCAAATTGTGGTATTTAGGATATTTCTGTTTCAATGTATCCAAAAAGCCATAGTACTGCTGCTTTAAGGTAAAAAGCTGGTCTGAAAATTCGCTTGTACCGCCGGTGGTATCGAAAATTTCCTTTTCAATATGGGTGATCTCTGCTCGCAGCTGCGCCTCTTTATCCAATACTTGTTGGGGCACATCACCATATTCAGTAGCTTGAGTGTTTCGAAGGGCTTCTAACAAAACAAAATCCTTGTTTTTTTCGGCAATATTCAGAGCTAGCTCTAGAACTTCGGGCGAATGTTCTTTTTGATAGGCCATAAATGCAACCCCCATCATACGATGAAAAATAGGATATACATCTTCAATCAAATACTGTTTGTTAAGCTTGCTTTCAAATTCCACTTTTAGGAGATCAAAAGTTTTAAGAATATGCCGGCTTGTTCCAACGGCCGCCTTTAAATCGGCAGTGCTGTTTGTCAACGTATAATTTTCAGTAAGTAGTTGTAATCTTATATCAAGTAAATCGAGAAATTGTATTTTTGAAAAAACCTCTTCTGGATCAAGGTTGACTGAAGTAGTAGTTGTTTTTATAGTATTTCCCGCCGAAGCAAATGCTTTTTTTAGCGTGTCCAACCCTTTTTGAAATTTATGTTGTTTTAAGTATAGCTTAGCAATCTTACCATAGATTTCCGCTACATCTTGATGTGGTAAATTTTGACGATAGTTTTGATAAGCTTTCAACGATTTTTCATAATTTTCTAATGCTAGATCATAGCTTTCCTTTCCTAAAAAGGTATCAGCATATAGTACGTTAATTTCTTTCAAAAAGGGATTATCCGTCTCGGGAACTAGGTCATTTTGCTCCAAAACAGCTAATGCAGCGTCATAATTACCTTGTTTTATATAATTCTTTGCCAAAAGAATATAAACCGATAGAAAGTTGTTTTTGAAACGGGGATTGTCAACTTTAGGCCGATAAAACTGCAGTGCCTCCTCCAATAATTCATTGGCCTTATCGGTCTTGCCTTGTTTTTCATAAACTTGCGAGAGTAATTTTTTCGTATTGAATACGGCTGATTGCCATTCTCCAATACTATCTTTATATTGGTTTATGAATTCTAGGTCTCGTTTATAGTAAAACTCGGCTTGTTCAAACCTACCGGTATGGTTATAAATTAACCCAAGAAAACTATAGATTGCCGACAGGGTATCTATATCAAGAGCGGTAAGTGACTCATGGGATATCAGATTCAACTGGGCATACAATATCAAAAAAAACTTTTGAGCCTTCGCATACTCTTTTAATTTATAATGGAAGTTGCCCTTATCAAAAAGCAACCGATTTCTAAAGTCTTGAACAGCAACTAAACTATCGACCCGCTCGTCATAACTGAGCAAAGAATCCATACGTTGAAGATTGCGTCTGTATCGTCTTAAATCATAAAAATTACTGTTTGCGTTGATCAGATAGCTCAGACTACCCAACACGTAATCTAACTTACCCTGTTCAGTGGCCAAAGCAATGGTCTTTTCATAATAGAAGTAGGTACTGTCTTTATTGACATAATGAAAGTTCAGTGCTTGCTCGAAAGCTTTGTCTATATTCGCTTGCCCTTGCGACCAACATACCTGGCCGCATAAAAAAACCCACACTATGTTTTTAATATATTTCATATAGGAAAGCCCTTCACACTTTAGAATGCAAAGGACTTAATTTAATAAAAATAGATTTAGTCAATTTTTGTAAACAGGAACCTCTATAACAATTCCTTGGCCATAGGTTCGATTTTTAAGAGTTTCAATGAGCATAACCGCTTCTCCGGTAAAATTGCCCCTGATATCCATAATCATTTTCCCGTCACCTTTTCGAGTTACTTCACCTCCCTTGGCCACAATTCGATTGCCTTGGCGAATTATTACCTGAACCTGTTCCAAGCCATCGGTAACCTCAATTCCCGAGTATCCTGTAATATTGAGTTTTTTGGGCACACAATCGCTTTCTGGATTGTCGAAACAACCTCGTGGAGGCCTTGGAGGCCATTTACCTCCTTTTGGCATCTTAATACTTACCAATCCACTTTTAAAATCGTTGAGTTCCGACTCTTTCCTCTGGGCTGCTTCCAATCTTGGCATAAGGCCCTTCCGTCCCCTGTTGATATCAATAGCTTCCTTTAATTCAGAAATCTCTTGTTTAACGAGCGAAAGACTTTGCATTGCCCCTATTTTATAAAGTTCCAGCCCATTTAAATATTTGGTTTCCTGTACCAAGGAATAACTAAAATTTGTAGCAATCAGGTTTTCCTCTGGTAACTCTTCTTCAGAACAGGATAACCCGAAGAGTATTAAAGTAATCACGACTAAATAGTTCATCATTTTCATAATTTATGGTTTTATACTTGTTGGTGTCTCAATTTTGAAAAAGTAAACATGGACTTTAACTCTCTTAAAAGAATCAGACTCACATCTATCTACTAAAAGATTGGAAAAATAATAGCTAGCAAGAAGGGTTTAAGAAGTTATGTGCCAATTGTAAAGTTTTCTGTACAAACCGTAATCTAAACATGGGATCTACTAAATTTTATGAATTAAAAATAGTTTGCCGATAATGCGGCGACAATAAGAAATATGGCCAAAATAAAAATACTCAGAAAAACCATATTGATACTTCGTTCAATTTTTTTACTTGTCATTTTAATCATTTTTTCAAATCTTTTTTAGTACGTTTTCAGCATTATTTCTCCTTTTTTCCTTGAAATTATGCGTGCGGTCTTGTTACCTAGCTTAATCTTATCACCCAAACCAACTTCTTCCCCTGCCAAAAAAGGTTCTTCTTGAAAAACTTGCCGGTTTGTATAAATGACCACCTCAGTATCTTTCTCAGGTTTAAGTCCATAATCGTTCAAAGTGTAGTTCCCTCTTAAAAGACCTATGTAGAACCTACTATTCGGAAAAGCCGATTCAACTTGTTGTCTTTTCAGTTTTTCAAAGGAGTTGAACAAAACGATATGGGTTGTTGTCTTTGTATTGATATTGACGACCAATATCACCTTAGTTTCTTTGGTACTATGTGTCTGTGCCCCTAATACTAAACAGTTGCCCATAAAAACAATAAGCAAAAAATACCTAAGCTTTTCCATCAATTTATTCTCAGTAATTCATGCATTGTTGTTATATATTTTTTAGCAGTTTTCGAAGCCATGATCGTTCAATTTCTCACTACCCTTCCCCGTAAAGCGACTCACAATCTGTTTCATCAATTTGTCTTTTAAGGTCTGCCCGTAGCTTTTCCACATTTTTTCTGTGTTCCTGGTTTCGTTGATTATTACGGTCGACACAATAATCGTCTAAAATATGATTTACATTATCCAACTTCTCTCGATATAATTCCGTAGCCTGAAGATCCGCCTTACATTTTTCATAAGATTGCTGATTGCCCTCAGAATCAGGCATCAACTTTTGGTTATTATATTCTTCTCTTAGCTCTCGCATATATTGAGGAATCGTCTTGTTGGAGAACCCACAGGTTTCACCTGTATTCTCTTTTATTCGTTCTCTAATATCATCTCCTAAATCTTCACATGAACCCAATAGTTGAACAATACATACTACTGTCAGCACATACATTACTTTCATACCTTTATTACGTTTATACTTCAATTTTGACTGGTTTTAGGGTAGCTATGGTCAACTACAGAGTTTTTAACGGTATTGGGTAAACAAGACATCTTTCTGTTGATTTTTCAATTGATATTTTAAACACAGAAAAGGGCCAAAACTACTACCCACTCGATAAATCAAAGCTATTGAAGCTAGTACAAAACGAATATTACATATGTAACAATCTATGCAATAAATGTAACACAGCAGGCAATGGCATTTATTTAGAGGATTGAAGGTATTCGGAAGGTGTTTTTTTATATGTTTCCTTGAAGCATTTGATAAAATAGGATGGTGTATTGAAGCCCACCGTATAAGCCACCTCGTTAACTGTAATGTCTGAAGTTTTTAGAATTTGTGCAGCCTGCTTCAATCGTTGCGAGCGAATAAACTCGGTAGTACTCAGATCGGTGTAAGCTTGTAATTTACGGTGCAATTGCATGCGGCTCATCCCTATACGTTCACAAAACACGGCCGCATTGAAACCTGCGTCGGATAAATGTTCATCTAAAATATCCTGTACCCGCTTTAAAAAAATCTCATCTGTGGGCGTAATCGCGATATCCTTGGCTTCGAGCACCAACTCTTGGCTGTAACGGCTTCGAAGATTTTTTCTAGTTGTTATAAAATTTGCCACGCGTGTTTCAAGAATATTCAACTTGAAGGGTTTGGTTATAAAATCATCAGCCCCGGAACGCAGCCCTCTTAGTTCATTTTCTTCGCTTATGCCTGCCGTCAGCAAAATAATGGGAATATGACTCGTACGTTCGTCGGTCTTTAGCTTGTTACACAATTCTATACCATCACAAATAGGCATACGTACATCGCTAATGATAAGGTCGGGCACAATCTCCAAAGCTTTTTCGATGCCTTTTTGTCCGTTGGCCGCTTCGTACAGCTTATACTTTGTGCGCCAAACTGATTTAAGAAATTCGCGAATCTCTTTCTTATCCTCGACAATCAAAAGTATCGGCCGATCTTCTTCTTTTTGCCTTATCTCCGAGGTTTTAGCACTGGAAGTGATAACATCAAACGACTTATCGTGTTCCTCTGAGTTTATTTCACAAAAGTCGTCATCTCCAAAAGCTTCTTTTTCAATTGGTAAACCTATTAGAAAGTGAATAAGGTTGTCGCTCTCGATACTTACCGATGTCCGTCCATGGTATAACTGTACCAGTTCCTTCACCAATGAAAGTCCTATTCCTGCCCCTTCGGCATAGGCATCTTGTTGGTAAAAACGTGTGAACAACTTATCTACATCAATAATTGAATGCATTTTTACAGTGTTCTTGACACTAATCATCACATTTCCATCTGACCGTATGGCTTTAAAGTGGCACTCGCCTCCTTGAAGTCCATACTTAAAAGCATTTGAAAGCAAATTGGAAACGATTTTCTCCAGCGCATCTTCATCGAACCAAGCTACTTCCAAATTTTCAATAGTTATGGTATATGTGATATCACTCTGTTGTGCTTTGTATTCAAAAGAAGTGGCTATCATTCCCAAAAAAAGGCCGAGATTGCCCCTGTCAACCCTCAACTTTAATTTGCCCTTCTCAAGCTTTGCCAAATGTAGCAGTTGATCTACCAAGGATATTAAGCGTTTGGTATTGCGTTTGATCATTGAAAAGATTAGGAAATCGTCATGGGATAAATTTCCCGCTGCCATTTTCTGATCTACGGGGGCAGAAATTAATGTCAAGGGCGTACGAAATTCATGAGAAATATCGGTATATAGTTTTGATTTAAAATCATTTAAGTTTTTAAGTCTTTGGGTTTCCAATTCCTTTCGCTCAAGGTCTACTTTCAATTTCCATCTCCAAACTAAATAGCGATATATACCAAAAATCAACCCTAAGAATACTAGCGAGTATGCAATTTTCGCCAATAAACTTAAATACCAAGGAGGTGTTATCAAAAAGCTATAGGTTGCAGGGTGCTCGTTCCAAACCCCATCGTAATTGCTACTTTTTACGAGAAATTCATAATCTCCAGGAGGCAACTGCGTATACCGTGCAAAATTTGTGTTGCCCGAATAGACCCAGTCTTTATCATAGTTCAATAATTTATACTGATACTGATTTTTTTCGGGCAAGGAGTATTGCATACTTGAAAAACTAAAGGTCAATGTGTTCTGATCGTGTCTCAGTTCATTATTTCTTTGGAGAGGATAGGGTTTGTTCAGCACATCTAATCGGGTAATGGTCGTTTTGGGAAGGATATTGTTCTCTCTAATCTCATCGGGTTTAAACCAATAGAACCCATCTAACCCTCCAAAGTAAAGCGTGCCATTTGTGTGTTTATAATAGGCTCCGGTATTGAATTCAGTGGCAAGCCCATCATAATTAGTATAATTTACAATTTGCGGCTTTAGTTTCAAGTTGTCACCTGGTGTAAACCTTGTAATTCCTTTATTGGAACTCAACCATAGGTTACCTTCACTATCTGGTAAAATGGCGTAGATGACGTTATTGGCCAACCCATCTTGCACATTATAATTATAGAATTCTTGACTTTTGGTATCAAAAGCGTCCAACCCGCTACCGTTTGTTCCAATCCACAAAATACCGTTCGGTGCAAAATATAAGGTTTTCAGGCTATTGCTTGACAACGTATTATTGGCTGAATCATTAACGTGGTGGGTGAAAGTGTTCGTGCGAAGATTCAAGTGAACAATTCCGTCGGCATCGGTAGCCATCCACAAATTGCCGTTATCATCTTCTGTAATTGCCCTTATATTGTTGCTAGAGAGCCCTTTGCCATCATCGGAATCATACTTGAATGCAAGTATTTCTCCTTTTTCTTTATTGAATTGTACCAGACCCTGCTCACGTGTACCCAGCCAATATCTATTCTTACCATCTTTATATATGGCCCAGATGGTGTTTGCCGATAAGCTAGGTTCACTTGTAGATGAAAAATGCGTGAATTGTCCGTCATTGTCCATAATATTAAGTCCGCCGCCCTGTGTGCCGATCCAAAGGTTACCCTCGGCATCGCTATGCAACGCCATAATTCTATTGGAGGAAATAGTATTGGTGTCATTTGTTTCAGCTATAAATGTCTGCCAACTGTTGGACGCCGATTGATATTGGGTCAGTCCCTTTCCCGATGTGCCGATCCATACATTTTCGTCCTTATCCAAAGTAATGGCACGCACCACGTCGATACTTATACGTTCTGGCGTCTGAAAATTGGTAAACGAATTGAACTTTTCAAGATACTCGTCATAATAACTTAGCCCGCTACCATCGGTACCGTACCATAAGGTTCCGGAATAATCTTCATATATACAGAGGATATCGTCATAATGCAAGGCCTGAGGATTGTGTTTTTCGGAACTAAAATGTTGAATTTTTTCCTGATCGAAATTTATCATATACAGTCCTCGACCGTAGGTGGCGATCCATAACCGATTTCGAGCATCTATATGCAAATCGATAATATTGAGATTTTGAGGTAGGGGGTCGGTAAAATTCAGATCTGAAATACGCCGAAGACCATTGCCGCCAATATTTCCAAAATACAACCCGTCGCCATAGGTACCAATCCACTCCCTACCTGTTTTGTCCAACACAATATCACTAAAATTTACGGCAATGGTATCTCCATAGAGGGTTGTAGGTTCAATATATTCCGTTTTTAAGGTAATTGGATCAAATGCGATGATTTTCTTCTCGGTAGTAATTAAAAGTTTCCCATCGGGATGTTGCACAATATTAAAAACAGTGGTGTTGAGTTGTTCTGAAGACAATATTTGCTCTACCTTATGCTCAGAAATCCCCTTTACATCAGATTTTATTCGAAATAATCCGTTTTTGTAAGTGCCGACCCAATAGTCAAATTTGTCATCTTGAAAGACGGTGCTAGCATCATTGATTTCTTGAATGTGTTCGAAAATTTGCTTTGTCGGTTTGAATTTTCGGAGTGTGCGATCCATAGGAATTATCCAAACCCCTCCACGTCTATCAGTATAAACTTTGCCGAGATTACTGTAATCAGGTTTGGTAATATCTACAAAAGTGTAGGGGAAAGTGGTAAATGACCGACCGTCATACCGGTTAAGTCCATCTTGGGTAGCAATCCATAAATACCCTATGCTATCTTGAGAAACAGATATAGCGCTATTTTGGGAAAGCCCATCTTTTATTGACAATTGCCTAAAAGTAATTTGGGATTGTGAAAAAAGGTGGCAACTGCCTATAAAGATTAAGGCAAAACCCATCATTTTTGAAAAGCCAACTACAGTTTTCCTTTTTTTCATAGCCGTTCAGAGCGTTTTGCTCATTTTCTAGATATGAGCTGAATTATGACAAATTTTCCGATAACCGAAAAAAAATAACATAAAAAAAGCCAGAAAATATGATTTCCGGCTTATAAAATAAACAATTCAAAATTAATTATGATACCGCCAAACCGTACGGCCCCTCCGATGTATCAAAATTGATTCATGCTACAGTTGTCGTTGACTTAGGTAGTTCCCCCGAAACCTAGTTGTCAAACACTACACATAACCAACTAGTTGGCTAAGCATTCAAGCTGCAACAGTTCATCAGATAGGCTGTCTATAAACACTAACATGCTCTTTTTTCAACATGTGTCCCAAGAGCCGTACCTTTTGGAATGGCAGTTTCATAAAATAATTATCATTTCACTATATATTTTTCGATTAAAGAATGCCTTCAACACTCCCATTTGTTTACCCATCCAATAAAATCATCTAACATTTATCATAACGCAATACCGTTTCAGATGTTCAACGTACAAACCTTTGCGACCGCTACTGCAGCCTTAAATACTATCACTCTCACACGACTTAAACAGCATTAAAAGCCGATATCCTCCATATTAATCCTTCTCACACCAGAAAACTATCTAAACCGGCGCACAATTATCAGGTCAGCCTACCATTCCCAAGAGAAATTTTAATTACAAAAACACCAATCACAATCTACCTTTCACACTATAGACTTACTTTAAAGATAACGAATTAACTTACAAAGTTTTTATTTTCAATGCTTTAATTTAAAAACAGTCATAATTTCAAAAAACCAACATCAACAACTATAATAGGCACTTACACTTTACTTATTGATTGTCGACAACATGCACATATGAGGAAACTTGTTGTTCAAAACTGGTTGATACTGTTTTTTGTTCGGCCAAATCCCTTACTTGAACGTTATCGTGAACGACTAAATCTTGACCATTGTTATTTTTTCTTTCTGGTTCAATATAAATTGTAATAACCAAGGCCGCTATGAACAGTACAAACATTACTACACATTTTTTCATGACTTCGGAATTAGTTTCTATAACTCGTATTTTTAATTTTCATATATACGGGGAACCCGAAATTCTGCATGTTTAATCTATTTTAATCTTGCCCTAAAGTATATGAAGCATAGCCACGTCGAAAGCCATATTGTATAAATGGTAAGGTATTCTGTATAATCGGTAAACACCCCGTAATTAATACTAAACTTATGGTTCTACCTATATTATTTGTGAGCAATTGGCGAACCCCAACCCCGATTTAGCATAATTTCATACCGATTGTACTCAAATTATATCCATCGGTACATCTTTTCTCGAAAATTGCATACTTAACTTTATATTTGGGTAACTTACAGAATCTCATAATTGCATTAACCACAACCCTTTTTTACACCTATATATTATGTTGGAAGCCGTAATAGTCGATGACGAAATAAAAGCCCTACAGAGCCTCTCTTGGGAACTCACCAATTTCAGCAATGAAATTAAGGTGAATGCATCCTTTACAGATCCAATAGAGGCGTTGGATTACCTAGACTGTAATACTCCCGACTGTTTGTTTCTTGACATTGAAATGCCTACAATGGATGGTTTTCAATTCATACAAAAATTAAAGAACAAGAATTTCCCCGTGGTTATAACCACTGCATACAACCAGTACGCCATTAAGGCCCTTAAGAACGAGGCCATTGATTATCTACTTAAACCAATAGATACGGATGACTTGAAAGACACCATTGTAAAAATTAAAAAATTCAATGCCAAAAACTTCACAGCAGAAAGATTGGAAAAAATACTTCTGAATTTTAATTCAAATTCCGTGCACAAGAAGATAACACTCAATACAGATGGAAAGTTGATGTTCTTGGAAAGTGATGAGATACTGTACGCCGAATCTGATGGAAATTATAGCACGATATTTCTTTCCGATGGACAAAAAATAGTTTTGACCAAAAAATTAAAGGAAGTAAATGAGCTGCTCCCCCAGGATTCTTTTTTTCGCATCCACAATTCCTATATCATCAATTTAAATAAAATAAAGGAATTCCTTAAAACTGATGGTTACGTCGTATTAAAGTCGAATCATAAAATACCGGTTTCTAGACAAAAGAAATCAGATTTTCTTGACATGTTATAGGTCATTTCTATGCTGTCAACTACCCTACATATATATTGGAAAAAGGCTTTGACCTCAATTATGTGGGATAGACGAATTATTTTAATACTTTTTTGCCTTTTTTCCTTGAGTTCTTTTTCTCAGACTATCCCCACAAGTTTTAAAACAGCGGTCGATAGTCTTATTTCGTCAAAACCCAAAACTTATTTTGGAATCGACGAAGCCATTGGGTCAAATGTCTACGACACCCTTCTTATGAGGTATTTTGCCGATGTTTCGGGCAAAAAAAAATACTTGTATGGGCAAACGTATGCGCTGAACCAAATGGGAAGACGCTATCGAAATATCTCACAGTTCAATAAAGCGCTGATCCTTCACGAAAAAGCCCTTGAAATTGCAAAAACAGCCAACAGCCTCGAATTTGAAGTCTATAGCCTCAATATGATAGGTGTGGTCTATCGTAAAATCGACGCAATAAAATCGGCGCTTGACTATACTCAAAAGGCATTGGAGTTAGCCGATAGCGTTAAAAACCCGTCTAAAGGAATCAAGAAAAGCATTACCGTGTCATTGAACAACATCGGCAATATTTATCAGACCTTGGAACAGTACGACCTTGCGGTGGAAAAATTCCGGCAATCATTGAAAATCGAAGAAGAACTGGGGAGTAAGTTGGGCATGGCCATTAATAACCAAAATATTGGCGAATGTCTAGAAGCGCAAGGAAATCTAAATGAGGCACTTCAAAAATACAAACTGTCTTTGGCTTATAATGAGGAAATAGATTCTGAAATGGGCCGCATTATCTGCAAAAACAGCATTTCTAAGGTATTTATAAAACAAGATAGATCAGAAGAAGCCTTACAGCTACTTGATACGGCATTAACCGTAGCGAAAGAGTTAAAAAATCAAGAGATAATATCGAGCACTTACGTTAATTTAGGTTGGGGACTGATGCAATTAAAACGTCACGACGAAGCAGAAGAAAATCTAAAGGAGGGCTTGCATCTGGCCATGAATTACAACTTACCAAGTACCATTTCACAGGCCAATCAGCTCTTATCGGAACTGGCCGTTCGGAAAGAAGACTATAAAAGTGCTATGGAATATTATAAAAAAGCCAGGCATTTTGATGATGAAATTTCGAACGACCGTAACATTCGGTATGTTTATGACATACTGCTCCGTTATAATACAGATAAACAAAGTCAGGGCTATAAAGAGGAACTTCGAAAAACGAATCAAAAAACCAATACGATTTTGTTGATTACCGGTATTGCCTTGGCACTGTTAGCAGGAATTTTTTATATTCTTTACCGGCAGTATCAGCTCAAAAATGAAAAAAAATTATTGACCTTGGAACAAAGTATGCTCCGCAGTCAGATGAATCCTCATTTTCTGTTCAATTCTTTGAATTCCATCAAATTGTACATCATCAACAATGAACAGAAGAATGCAGTACATTACCTCAACAAGTTTTCAAAATTGGTTCGTAAAATACTAGAAGCATCCTCTTTAAGAGAAATACCCTTGGCCGAAGAGCTGGAAACGGTGGAGTTGTATATGAATATCGAAAATATTCGTTTTTCGAATGAAATCAATTTTACAATTACGGTAGCCGATAATATCAACGTGCATCAGGTAAAAATTCCTTCTTTGATCCTCCAACCCTTTCTGGAGAACGCCCTATGGCATGGTCTCTCGTCTAAAAATGATGAAAAGAAAATAGAACTAAATATTACAAAAGATGACAAGGGCTTTATGCATATCAGTATTATAGATAATGGTGTTGGGCGTCACGCAGCCGAAAAAATAAAAGAAAGCAAGGTGCTCAAAAGAAAATCGGTAGGCATTGCCATTACCAAAGAAAGATTGGCGAATTTTTCAAAGGATTACCAAAATTCATTTGATATTGAAATTGTTGATCTTTACCATGAAGACAATACCGCAGCAGGCACGCAAGTAATACTGCACATTCCTACGATCTAGTGTATTCTTGGGCCACCTGCTCCAATTCAGCATACCATTTTGTACCGAATTTTCGTATTAAGGCTTCCTTGACAAACTTATAAATAGGCACTTTCAATTCTTCACCAAGAGCACAAGCGGGGTCACAAATTTCCCATTTATGATAATTAACGGCGGTTAGCTCCGTATATTCTCTCACTCGTATTGGATACAAATGACATGAGACCGGTTTTTTCCATTTAGTCGCTCCCTGTATATATGCCTCCTCCAAACCACATTTCGTAATTCCGCTTTCAGAAAATGTAACAAAAGCGCATTCGCTACCGTTCACTAACGGAGTTTCCCATTCTCCATCATCTCCTTTTACAAAACACCCTTGTTCATCAATTGCAGCAATACCTTCAGGGCGTAAAAAAGGCTTTACCTTACTATAAATATCTACAAGTATCTCGGTTTCTTTATCTTCCAACGGTGCTCCTGCTTCTCCATCTATACAACAGGCCCCTTTACATGCATTAAGATTGCACACAAAATCTTGCTCAATAATTTCTTCTGATACTATAGTTTTTCCTAACTGAAACATCTCATTCGAATCTGGGGTCAAAGATAGTTTTTCCAATGTACTTTTTATATAATAAATCTATGTAACTAACTAGAAATCCGCATAGGAAAATGTAGCTTTGCCGAAAATTTCAAAGCCATGTCGTTAAATTTGAGTTTTGACATCAGGGAAATAACTACTGCAACAATGGTACTTTTTGCAGTAATTGATATTTTGGGAAGTATTCCAATAATCATTGGTCTTCGCAATAAAGTGGGGCACATACAATCTGAAAAGGCATCGGTCGTAGCCGCCATTATTATGGTTGCTTTTCTATTTGTAGGGGATGAAATTCTAAACCTTATCGGAATCGATGTGAATTCTTTTGCCGTTGCCGGGGCCTTTATAATTTTCTTTTTGGCTATCGAAATGATTTTAGGGATTTCATTATATCATGATGACGAACCCGAGAGCGCTTCAATAGTACCAATTGCATTCCCATTAATAGCAGGAGCCGGAACACTTACTTCATTACTATCGCTCAGAGCCGAATACGACGTTGAAAATATCATCGTGGCCATTGTAATCAATACGGTTTTTGTCTACCTTGTTTTAAAGTCATCACGGCGTATTGAAAAGGTGCTGGGTAAAAGTGGTGTAAATATTATTAGAAAGATATTTGGTGTAATTTTAATGGCGATAGCGGTAAAATTGTTTACAGCGAACATCAATGAACTGTTCAACTCTTAACTTATTAAAATGCCTTCATGTTTTCGTTAACCGCAGACAGCGCAAAGCTAAACCTAATTATTTTATAAAAAATGAACAAGACTTTAACAATCATACTAATTACATTGGCCGTTTTACTGATAGGTTATAATGTAACCTTGGTTAATTACGAAAATCCGTTGGAAGGGAATAGTGTCATTGCCTTAATTGGCATTGTAGCTTCGTTATGTGCCATTGTACTTCTACTCATTTATCTTACTTCAAAGAAAATACAGAAGAAAATAGAGGAAGATTAGATTACGCATCGGCGAATCAGTGGTTTACCGCACCAATACGATCGATTTCTTTTTGTGCCTCGGCAGTGGGCATATCTATTTCGAGCACTTGCTGGAGCATTGCATCTGCATTGCTTCTAATTTTAGCGCTAAGGTTGGGACCGTATAGTTGTTCGGCCAAGGCTGCTTTCAAATAAAGTTTAATGCGGCCCTCGAAATCATAGAAATTCATTTTAAGCCTTTGGGAAACCAAATAATCAAGAAATTGTTCGAAAAGAATATCATCTACTCTAAATTCACTAGCAAACTCTTCGCGGGACACCCCCTCATAACTTGATCGATTTTTATCAAGATGTTCAAAAACAAAATACGAGAACAAACTTTCGATACTTTCAAGTACCTCTTCTTCGTTAGTACCGATAGGCACAAATACATCAGGAATAATACCGCCACCTCCATAGACCACCTTACCTTTAGGTGTGGTAAACTTAAGTGAATCAGCTACTTTTATACTATCAACAGACACCAATTCTCCACTGTGATATCTATCTATAAATTTCTGATAATAGTCTTTGTTGCCCCCATCATAAGACTTTTGAATAGAACGTCCGGTTGGCGTGTAATATCGTGATACGGTCAATCGCACTGCCGAACCATCACCCAGATCCATCTCACGCTGAACAAGACCTTTCCCAAAAGAACGACGTCCTACAATTGTACCCACATCATTATCTTGCAACGCCCCGGCAATAATTTCACTGGCAGAGGCAGAACGTTCATTAATTAGCACATAAACCGGTTTGTCTTTAAAATCACCGTTATCGGTGGCATAAATTTTATCAACCTTTCCCTTTTTGTTTTTAGTAAACAAAATGAGCTTACCTTCCTCCAAGAATTCATCGGCCATTTGTTCGGCAATACCTAAGTAGCCTCCAGGATTATCTCTGAGATCTAACGTAAGTTTCTTGGCCCCCTGCTTTCGCAACGCTTTAAGGGTCTTCTTAAACTCCTTAAAAGTTGATTCCGCGAAACGATTCACCTTAAGGTATCCCATTTCAGGAGTCAGCATATAATAGGCCTCCACACTTTTTAGGGGCACAACATCACGTTTTACGGTTACGTTAAATATTCTGTCCTCTGTTTTTCGGTAGACCCTTAAGTTTACCGGTGCTCCTTGTTTACCTTTGAGTCTATTTATAATTGCTTCATCCGATATGTTTTTTCCGTATAAGGTGTCATCGTCAGCCATTAGAATACGATCACCTGCCTTAATACCGTTCAAAAAACTTGGCCCATTTTCAATCGTTCTTATTACAGAAATGGTATCCTTGTAAGGATAAAAATTAATGCCAATTCCTACGAAATCACCTTTCATATTCTCTGACACCTTGCCCATCTCTTTTTTTGGAATATACACGGAATGTGGGTCTAATTTTTCCAAAATATTGTTCACGGTAACATCGACTATACTATCTGTATCAATTTCGTCTACATATTCATAATCGATGTAATCAATAAGCCGATTTAACTTATCTTTATTTGAATTCGAACTAAAAAGTCTTTCAGTAGAATCGGAAAAATGAAGCTTGCCACCTACAAAGATACCCAATGCCAGCGTGGCAGCTATTACGGTCGGCCATATGTAGGTATATTTCTTTTTCATTTCTAAGGTTTTTAGATTACGGTTTCCGTAATCACTGGCAAATGTACCAACTCAACTCCGGCCTTACTTAGAAATTGTAATCCAGAATCATCTTTGTACGCTTTCTGATACACTACACGTTTTATGCCAGACTGATGAATTAATTTACTGCACTCACGACAAGGAGATAAGGTAATATACAATGTAGCTTCTTCACATGACTGTGTCGAAGCGGCTACTTTACTGATAGCATTGGCCTCGGCATGTAAAACATACCATTTGGTATACCCCTCCTCATCCTCACAAACATTCTCGAAACCAGTAGGCGTACCATTGTATCCGTCAGATATAATCATACGATCTTTAACTATAATAGCTCCCACTTGTTTCCGTCTACAATAAGACAGTTTGCCCCATTCCTCAGCCATTCGTAAATAGGCCCTATCATATTTTTCTTGCTTGATTTTTTTCATGCTCGAGACAACTGATTAAAACGTAACGAACTACTAAGATACCGGCTTTTAAAACACTCGCAATTTTACCCGGCTAATTTTTAGTCAAAAATGTTACCATGGGAACGCAGTAATGAGCATCGGTATTGTAATAATTGCCACCAAAATCGATGCCATCCTAACAAAACGGGTATTATCGACCCTAAAGACATCTTGAACGATGTAAGCAATCAATAAAACCATTAGTATTATAAATACTTGGGAAAATTCAATACCCAATGCAAAACCGAAAAGGGGCATCAATTTTTGTTCTTCCCCTGCCATAAGCATGTTAAAATAATTAGAAAAACCAAAACCGTGTATCAACCCAAAAAAGGCGGTAACCAATATGTGTAGGTATAAGCCTAAAGATGTCAAACCATCATTTATACTGAATTTATTAAAAAACACGGTCAAAATAATAGTTACCGGAATCAAGAATTCAATTAGACCGACATCAACCCTAAAAACATCATATACCGACAACAATAGTGAAGCGCAATGAGCTATTGTAAATACGGTTGCCAATAAAACCACCTTTTTCCATTCCTTAAAGGTAAAGGGTATGGCAAGGGCCGTCAAAAAAAGAATGTGGTCATAAGCTCCCAAATCCAGCACATGTTCAAGGCCGAGTTTTATGTAGAACCATGTATCATCCATAATAAAAAATTAACCAAACGCAAACATACGATAATTCTTTAAGGTGTGCTGAATTTAACCGCATCAAAACAGCACACCCATCACAACTTTAAGGATTTCAAAGTGTTAAGAATATATTAGCAATATCATGCTAAACATTTTTTTTAAACACTTCAATGATTGCATTTGTTTATATTTTAAAAAATGCAATGATAATATATGCACTCTTTGTAGCCCTGTTAACACTACAATTAGAACGTCTAAAGAGTTAAGCTAAGTGGAACGGTAAAAAACCCAAACAATCAACCAGTATCTTTTGCTATAATTGTGCTAGAAGGGATCACCAAACGACTTTCGTCACCGAAGAGAGGACTTTCAAGCCCAAAATATTCCCTCTGAAAATAACACCTTCAAAGTCACCTCTGTAGGACACGAAACACTACTCCGGAAACTACAACGCGACAAGATCGAAACTCTTGTATTAAGTTTGAAATTGAAATAAGGTTTCGAACTAAGACCAAGTGAAGTGGAGGTCTTCGGCAATCGCCACGAACACCCTGACCAAACAGAAGCGCTGACCAGATTACCATTTGTTTCTTGCCAACAGATTTAGGGTATGTCAATAAATAAGAAACCCGTTAATTGATGCCTCGCTCTTTTTGAATGGTTTCATAAGCCAGCTGTACTTCTTTAAACTTCTCTTCCGCACCTTTTTTAATAGCTTCGTTTTCAGTATTTACGCGGTCGGGGTGATACTTTTTGGCCATCGTACGATACGCTTTTTTAACCTCTTCATTAGACGCCGATTTTTCAATTTCCAAAATCTTATAAGAGTTATCGGCCGACTTGATGAACATGGCCATTATACTTTCAAAATCGCGCAATGCAACGCGCAAGTATCCCGCAATCTCACGAATTTTATCTACCTCTAGCTTGCTTACCGAACCATCGGCTTGGGCAATACCGAACAAGAAATGCAACAATTGCAAACGTACCTCGTAACGTGTACGTTGGTTTAGAAATGTACATATCCGCTGAGCTGAAATCTCGTGTTTTTTATTGATTTCATTGAAAGTTCGAAAAATAGCGTTTGCCTTATCTTTGCCATAGGTACCCACAAAATATTGCCGTACATAGTCCATTTCACGTTGACTGACCTGTCCGTCGGCCTTGATTACTATGGAACAGAGTGACAGCAGATTCAATTCAAAATCAGCCGGCGATACGCTTTGTCGCGTCATATCACTGAAAACGGTTTTTGCACGACCACCTCCACTCAGGTTGTCAACAAAACTACCTACCAGAAATCCTAGAATTGCACCAGGAAAGCGAAAAAGATAATATCCTAAGATGGCAGCAAACCATTTAACCATGAATTGTTTGATTTTTGGCAAAGATATGACTTTGCAGGAAAAGAAGTGTGCGTTGTTTAAGTCATAGGAGAGATGTCTTCCTAATTTTACCTTACCCTCAGTGATATATATATCAAAAGAACACCTTAAATTATTATAGGGCCGATACTTTTCAAACCAAAAAGCTATTTGCCCTTAATCACTCTTTATGATCATTAATCCTTTCAGTACAAGAAGCCTAGGGTTTCTGCCAGGTAGTTTTTAATGAAAAGTTAAGGTCTACCTACTTAATGCGACAGATGTAGTATCTTTGACAACCCACAAATAATATAAACAGAAAGATTATGTATCCCGAAGAATTAGTAAAACCAATGAGAAACGATTTGGCTTCTGCTGGATTTGAAGAATTATATACAGCCGAAGCAGTCGAAAAAGCAATCAATCAAGAAGGCACAACACTTGTTGTGGTAAATTCAGTATGTGGTTGTGCTGCCGCCAATGCAAGACCTGCTGCTAAACTCAGTCTTCATAATGACAAAACTCCAAACCATGCCGTAACTGTTTTTGCCGGGGTAGATACTGAAGCTGTCAATGCCGCCCGTAACCTTATGGTCCCTTTTCCCCCGTCATCACCTAGTATGGCATTGTTCAAAAACGGTGAATTGGTGCATATGATCGAAAGACATCATATTGAAGGCCGTCCCGCAGAACTTATTGCTGAAAATTTGATCGAGGCCTACAACGAGTTCTGCTAATAATCTTTACCAAAAAACATTTTTTATAAGTGCCCATCTAAAAAGTCTTTGAAAACGTTTTTACGAAGAAGAAATAAACATACAAGTTACTGAATATCAGTATCTACATTACTTCATCTCTATTTTTCAGGATTCGTAATTAAGTATGGGTTAGGCTTTTTAGATGGGCTCTTGTATTTTTGTGCCATGCAAAAGTTACTCGCATATCCTTTGTCGGTCATCTATTTATTTTTCTTTGCTCTGACACTTTTGGTCTTTCACCCCATACAGTGGTGCTGCCATCGAATTTTTGGATACGAGGCACATAAAAAAAGTGTTAGCCTTATGAATTTGTGCTTGATACGTTGCACACATGTTTTAGGCACTACCTATTCTTTCTCCAATTCATATACTATTCCTACGGATCGCCCTTTGATTATTGTACCTAACCATCAAAGTATGCACGACATCTCACCTATCAGCTGGTATATGCGCAAGCACCATCCGAAATTTGTAAGCAAAGTAGAGTTAGGACGTGGTATACCGAGCGTTTCCTATAACCTTCGACATGGTGGCTCGGTACTTATCGACCGAAAAGATAGCAAACAAGCCCTTCGGGAAATTGCCAAATTGGGAAAATATATAGCCGAACACAACCGAGGAGCCGTAATTTTCCCTGAAGGTACCCGAAGTCGTGATGGCCACCCTAAAAAATTTCAACCTACTGGCCTAAAATTGTTATTGAAAAATGCTCCCAATGCTTTAATAGTACCCATCAGCATCAATAATTCATGGAAAATGCTTAAATATGGCAAATTTCCTTATGGCATCGGCAATCACATTTCCTTTCAAGTTCATCTGCCTTTAGAAAATAATGGTGATTTTGATCTACTAATAAGCGAAGTGGAGGAAAAAGTAATTTCAGGAATTCACAATACATGAATAATACAGAAATTGTAGAACAAACCATTGCCTTTGTCAAAGAAACGTTACAAGGTGCAGAAGGAGGTCATGATTGGTTTCATATTCAGCGGGTGTTCAATAATACCCTGCTTATCGCCAAAGATGAAAAAGTAGATGTCTTAACCGTTAGTCTAGCGGCCCTATTGCACGATATTGCCGACGCTAAATTTCATAATGGTGATGAGACCATTGGCCCCAAGCTTGCCAACGACTTCTTGAGCGCCCTGAGCGTCGACGTAAAGACGGTTCAACACGTTATAAAAATCATTGAGAACATCTCATTCAAGAACAGCCTTGAACAAGCGCAGGATAGTCAATTTAGCTCTTTAGAGTTACAGGTAGTTCAAGATGCCGATCGTTTAGATGCCATGGGAGCTATCGGAATTGCCCGTGCATTTAATTATGGAGGCTTTAAAAACCGGGAACTATACAATCCAAGTATTGCCCCAAAATTAAAGCAAACAAAAGAAAATTATAAGAAGTCGAACGCTCCTACTATCAATCATTTTTATGAAAAGCTTTTGCTCTTAAAGGATAAAATGAATACTGAAACCGGTAAAAAATTGGCTGAAGAACGCCATCATTTCATGTTAGCATATTTAGAGCAATTCTATAAGGAATGGAACCCATTGGGAATAAAAGGTTGAAATACGACTTTTACCTTAGGAAGCTATTAAGATGAATTGTTCATGAATACCCGAAAATAATAGAGACCAATTTAAGCATCTCATCGAAATCATGGAACACCACAACATCTACCTTAAATTGGCCTCAATAATCGCTCTTCTAAAGGGTCTGCTATGAATTATAAGCTTCTAAAACGAATACCCGGCAAAAATCTGAAACACATTGTTTTGATTACTACCATCAATATTAGAATCGCTATTTATATTCAATATTCCCTTATTATAGCGCAAACCAACAGAAACATTATCGTTCAAGCGATATGAAGCACCTATGGCAAAGGCTACATCCAATTTTGAAAAACGACTGTTCTCCACTTCTTCGTTCGTAGAAATCAAATACCCTACTAATGGACCGGCTTCGGCACTCAACCCCTTAAGAATATGATATTTTCCCAGAATTGGCAAATTGATATAGTCTAATTTTAGATTCCCATCCGAAGAATTAAAATTCCATTTGCTGCCCTGCGATGAATATAGTAATTCGGGTTGAATCGAGAATTTCTCAGAAACAGGAACTTCGGCCACACCCCCCAGATGAAAACCGACTTTAGAACCAAAACCACCCAGGCCTACATAAGAATTACCCCCTATAGAAGCTACATTGATTCCTCCCTTTACTCCAAAATTAAAATCTTGTGCTTCAGCGGTAAGAAGCGTTAAATAAAATACTGTTGCAAAAAATAATGATTTTCTCATGATCATAAGTTTAAATTTATAACCATTAGTTCCATCAAAATTAAAAGGTAAACATGGCAAGCCCACCAATACGATATAATAGGACCAAAAATTTCGAAAACACCTAATGTATCACCCCATTGTCTTCAACTTTTCAGAAAGATATAGTTTTTCTTTTGTATTGGTTGTCAAAGAGATGGCCATTTGCAATGCCAACTTCGACTCTTTAGTAAGGTTCAAATCGAGTAAAAGAGTAGACTTAATCCCATAGAAAAGGGCATTTTTCAAAAAATAGTCACTCTTTTCAAAATCATGAAGCACCCCCAAGGCTTTCTGCGCTCCGTGTATTTTATAGTAGGGTACTATACTGTTCAACTGCACGATAGGTGAGTACTGCTTAGATAACTGTAGCTTATACAACCTCAAAATACTTTTCCAATCGGTTTTCTCAAAATTGCCGGCAGTACAATGGTAATACGATATTGCCGCCTGTAAATGGTAATTTGAAGGTTCACTATCAACAGCTGCCTTTTCTAAATGGTGTATCCCGATTTTAATCAGATCTTGATTATACAAACTCCTATCTTGATGTTCTAAATCTACCATATTACCCTTCTGATCCACCCTAGCTTCGAACCTAGCCGTATGTAGGCACATAAGCGCCAACAATGCATGAACTTCCGGTTGATTTGAATATTTATTCTGCGACAGCAATAAAGCCAGACGAATGGCTTCGAGACAGATGTCTTTCTTGATTAATGTCTCTCCGAAACTTGTGGAGTACCCCTCGGAGAAAAGCAGATAGATAATTTTTAAGACGATGGCCAATCGCGACCTAAGAGCCAACTCCAAGGGAATATCCAAAGTTTTTACATGTGCCTTCAATCGTTTTTTTGCCCTAGTAAATGATTTGGCGATTGTCTCCTCCTTTTTAAAGAGGGCCATGGCTATTTCTCTATTTCCAAAACCACCGATCAATTTTAAACTGAGAACTATCTGATACTCTTGCGAAAGTGAAGGGTGACAACATGCAAAGATCATTTTCAACTGACTATCGTTGATGCTCTCGTTCAAACAGACCTCTTCTTGCGCAGACCGTTCCGTATTAAAAATTGAGGCATCATAACTTTGAACCACTTTCTTATCTCTTCGAAGCGTGTCGATCAGATGATTATTGGCGACACGTAACAACCAGGAAGTGGGGTTTTTCGGAGGTGTTTCATAGCCCCAAACCTGCATTGCCTTAAGCAAAGCCTCTTGTACGGCATCTTCAATTCTTTCTAAATGTGTTGGACCGAATTTATGCACCAGAAAAGAAACTATCTTACCATAGCCATGTCTAAAGACATGTTCGACCAGCTGTTCATTTTTTGTTTCCTCCATAAGATAAAATTAAAAAGCCCGATACAATTACCGGGCTTCTCCATGCAAAATGTGTGTAGAAACTACATATTCATTGACATAATCTCCCTAACCTCAACATTACCATCGTGTTCAAAAATGGGGCAGCCCTTTGAAATTTCTATCGCGTCTTTTTGATTATCTGCCGAAACGATGAGATATCCACCGACCACCTCAGCCCCCTCGGCAAAGGGGCCATCGGTAATCACTTCGCCAGATTTATGCACTACGTTTCCGCTTTTTGCCAATGGCAGGCCATCTACCAATTGTTCTTTTTCCTTTAGGCCTCCCATCCAAGCGCCCCATTTTTGCATATGTGCTTGCATTTCTTCGGGTGTTTGTTCAGTCCAAGTTGCGTCTCCTCCTCTAAATAAAAATAAAAAATTGCTCATGATTCCAAGGTTTTAATTGTTTCTATATTCTAAAGACGTTTTCAACAGCTATTATTGGACACTAATGCTACTTTTTTTTAGAATAATTTCATTTGACCCTCTTTGTACTGTTCAAAAAGTGTCATGTTCAGGCTGGGGAATGATTTATCTTTGAAATAGATGTGACGCGCTAACCGCACCAAATCATGTATTTGAGTAGCTATTTTACCCTCGCCCCGGCTTCTAATTCCGAACCGGCTATCGTTCAAGGTGCCCCCATGACATTCCTGTATTTGATTCAGAACTTTTTCGGCCCTATCGGGAAGCGCCTTTTTTATCCAATCTGTAAAAATCTGACCTATTGCCCCATTCAAACGTACTACCGTGAAGGCAAAAGAACTTGCGCCGTTTTCGGAAACAGCTTTCGCCAAATTCATAATCTCATGGCTATTAATACCAGGGATAATGGGAGCCAACATGGCATTTACGGGAATATCATTATCAGAAAGTACTCGAATAGTCTCTAGGCGCTTTTTTATGGTGGCCGTTCGGGGTTCCAAGATACGTCGCGTTTCTTCCGATAATGAAGTAACCGATACGTTTACAGCAATCAGATTGTCTTTGGCAAGCTCCTTTAGAATATCAAGGTCGCGCAAAACCAATGCATTTTTCGTAATGATGCCAACCGGATGGCGATACTTTAAAAAGACTTCCAGGCATCCTCTAGTTATCTTAAACTTTTTTTCTACAGGCTGATAGCAATCGGTATTTCCTGATAGCACAATAGTGGCAGGCTTCCAGTTCTTACTTTTTAGTTTTTTTTCAAGGAGTTGAGGCGCTTCCTTTTTCAATAATATCTTCCTTTCAAAATCTAGTCCGGCACTATAGCCCCAAAATTCATGGGCATTACGTGCGTAGCAATAAATACAACCGTGCTCACACCCTTGATAGGGGTTCATAGAATACATCATTCCTACATCTGGACTCGTAACCTTATTCACAATGGTCTTTGGGAAGATAGGGATATACTGGGTCTTGTTATTGTCTGCCTCTTCGCCTTCTATACGACAAAACTCCAAGAAATCATCTCGGGTTTCAGCGCTGAATTCCGAGAATTTATTGTTCGTATTTTGCTGTGCTCCGCGACCCTTTAAATAATTTTCTTTGTTCAATTATTTGGATTTATTCCAAATTTATGGATTTAATCCAAAATAAATAGAACACGAATGTTAATTAACAGAAGTATTTCTTTTTCATACGCATAAGACCATACTTCCCGAAAAACCCTCATTCAAAGGGAGGGGATTGTCACAAAACAACTTTAACCAATTGCTTTTTACTGCCACGTTTGGCGTAGAATAGTAAATCATTCGAAGGTGCTATCAGCGGTTTAGAGACCATCAAAGGTAGTCGTGCCTCTTTATCATCGATAAGTTTTTCATAGCTAATGTTCCCTTGCGGATCAAGTCGTATAGTAAAAACGTTGCGATTGCGACTAAGACCTTGCTTGAAAAGTAGTCTTTCGCCTGGCAGTATTTGTGGATTTTCAGCAGCTGTGCTTATAAAGAAATAGGTGTTTCCATTTTTGGTACAAGAACTATAGGAAGCATAGGCACCATCACCTTGAGTGACCTCCGCCTTATTTATATTTCGGATCCAGATGACTTCACCATTGGCATTTAGCTTTGCACTTACGATGTCATTATGATGGTACCGTTGTACTTTTATCCTACCTCCGCTTGAGTTTGCCTGAACACTTGAAGTTACAAAATACTCTTCTGCATTGAACAAGAGATCACCTTCATCAGTAACACTTGCATTTTTAAAAACTAGATTTTTGATTTCTTTGTCTTCTTCACGCCCGAACTTGTCCATCATAAATTGTTCGGAGAAGGGGTTGTATTTTTTTGACCTAATAGCTAAACTATTTGGGTCCAGCTTAAAATACGAAAGTCCGTTATAGCGATTGTCTTTTCTATCTGCATAAAACCCTACACAGAATAAATCGGTACCGTTGATAATGGGTTTAAGGCCCTCGGAGAATTTACCGGCATCATCAAAGGTTTGTATTCTGCTGCCATTACTTGAGATTTGAATCAGTTCGTACTGAAATTTCCGTTCTTGGGCAGTAAACCTTCTTTTTTTAAAGTAGGCTTTACCAATAATAAAGGCCGTTCCCAAGTTCTTAGAAATGGCTACACTTTCGAAAGCATAGTTCTTTTCTTCGACCTCTGCCGAGAAGTCGTGTTCCACCAACTTTCTCAAGCTTGTGTCGAACATATAGATAAAATGATTGTTGCTCTTGCCTTTCTTAAAATGTGCGCTAATGACAAAAGCCGTTTTCTCTTCATCAAAAAGTACTGAAGTACTGAAACCCGAAGTGAAATTTCTATTATAATAATTCTTATCTAAAGGGTTTTGCACTTCTTTTGAAGGAATAGTAAGCAGGGTTTCCTCTGTAAAATTCATTTCTGCTATGGGGCTTCGGTGCACGATATACTCATACGATTGACTATCGTAATTATAATCTAAAAACAAAAGATACACTTGACCGTTACGAACATAACCCTCCACGAAATTGGCATTCTTTAGTTTATAGTTATATTCAGAAAGCAGCACTAAATCTTTATCGTAGTGTTCAATAAAATAGCCCTTGGGCTTAAGAATTAAACCCGTGTAATAGGCTCGAACAAGTACCGAACCGCCGTTCGCATCTTTAGAAATGGATAGCAGATTGGAAAATTTGTACCTGTCGTTATATTTCTCCCCAAAAGTATAATCTACAGCTATATCCTGGCCTTGCGTGTGGGAAACCCCTAGGCAAAAAACAAAAAAAAGCATGGGAAGACTTTTTCTTACGTTCATAAGTAGGTATTTGGTGATTTACTATTTCCCTGGAAACTCAGCCTTTCGTTTCTCTAAAAAGGCCGAAGTGCCCTCTACGAAATCTTCGGTTCCAAAGCTGGCCCCAAAGGCCTCGATCTCAGTAGCAAATCCGTTTTCGTTATTCTTAAAACCCGCATTTATCGCTTTTATTGCATTGCCAATGGCAACTGGAGAATTATTCGATATCTTGCTTGCCAGTTTTTCACAAAAAGAGATAAGCGCCTCTTGGGATACCACATGGTTCACCAAACCATATTGCAGGGCCACATCGGAAGAAATCATACCTGCCGTCATAATAAGTTCCATTGCCCTACCTTTCCCTATTAATTGGGGTAGTCGTTGTGTACCACCATAACCAGGAATTACACCCAAGGAAACTTCGGGCAATCCCATTTTGGCATTTTCACTGGCTACCCTAAAATGACAGGCCATGGCCAATTCAAGTCCTCCACCCAAGGCAAACCCATTAACAGCCGCTATCACAGGCGTCGATAAGTTCTCAACAAAATTAAAAAGCAGTTCATGACCTTGTGCCGCCAGTTTGCCTCCTTCCGCTTCCGAAAAACGGGCAAACTCTGAAATATCAGCTCCCGCTATGAAAGCCTTTTCACCATTACCTGTTAGAATAATGACCTTTATGACCTCTTCATTTTCGAGTGCTTCGAAAGCGTCATGCAATTCTTGTATCGTTTCCCTATTAAGTGCATTAAGTTTTTTGGGGCGATCAATCGCTATCGTAGCGATAGCGCCTTTTTTGGTAACTATAAGTGTATTATATGACATAATGAATTAGTTTACGAAAATTATACTATTTGCATTGCTTTTGCTTTTGGAAGTTTAACTATAAATACCGTGCCCTTTCCCGGTTTGGAGGTGAACTCAATACTGCCTTTATAGGTTTCTACAATATTTTTTACCATACCGAGCCCCAAGCCCATACCACTAGATTTTGTCGTAAATTTAGGTTCAAAGATTTTATCGCTAAAATCATCGGAAATACCTATACCATTATCCGCCACACACAATTTAAGATAATTTTCCTCAGAGGTCACAGAAACTAAAATACTCGGAGCATCAACTTCTGGAACGGCCTGTATCGCATTTTTGACCAAATTGGTCACTACACGAATCAATTGGGTACGATCCATTTTTGCTACGATTTCATCTTCGTCTGCTATAAAATGAATATAATTCTCATTAAAGATATCAAGGGCCAGCTTAACGATTTTAACGACATTTAGTGTTTCATTCTGCTGGGCCGGCATTTCGGCAAAATTAGAAAACGCAGAAGCGATGCTACTCATGGTATCGATCTGTTGTATCAAGGTTTTGGAATATTCACCCACCTTTTTCTCGATATCCGGGTCCTTTGGATCGAACTTTCGTTCAAAACTTTGCACACTCAACCGCATTGGAGTCAGGGGGTTTTTAATTTCGTGCGCCACCTGTTTGGCCATTTCACGCCAAGCCTGCTCTCTTTCACTACGGGCGAGTTTCACCGCACTTAGTTCCAATTCATCAATCATGGCATTGTAGGAAGTTACCAATTTCTCAATCTCTTCACTAGGGTCTTCAATAAATATCTTCTGGTTTTGCTTGGTCAGATTGGTCTTCTCTAACATATCGGAAACGGTCTCTAAAGAACGTGTAATATATTTCGAAATAAAATAAGCCAACCCAATGGCAATGAACAACATAAGCAAAAAGGCTCCCCCCAAACGCATCAATAGCTCTCGCAACTCCATATCATAAAAGGAATTGTCCTCATAATACGGCATATTTAAAATACCAATTGGTTTAAATCTACCGTCGTTTATATAAGTGTAAGACGCTAGATAATTATCGCCTGCAGCCGAATTTTCCTCTACATATCGTTTGGAAACACTAGCTTCCAATGAATTCATCACTTTTGCATCAAGACACGTAGGAACCGATTCATTGTCAAATTTGGGTCGGGAACTCTTGATCAACTGACCTTCAAGATCATAAATATTGAAGTTCTTATTATGAACATCTGCGATAATATAAATCTCTTCTCGAAATATCAATCCAAGGTTTTCGGTTGTAACAGGATAAGTAGTTTCATGTAGTGTATAGTTCAGACTTTGTTTGATTTGCTGCTCTTTACGTTCCAGACGATTTTCATGATAATCTTGCAGCTGCTCACGATATTGATAGACCGTTATGGCCGAAATCAATATCCAAGCGATGACCACCAACAGAATCATGGCAAAGAATATACGGTAACGGAGTGATAGCTTTTGAAGCAAGGGTCTGGCTTTAAGGTTCAAAGGTAGCAAATATCACACCATTTTTTGATGTGTGTTTTACTCCGATGTTTTGAGAATATATCGTATTAAGACTGTAGTGGGAAATTAACAGATAGGTTATTATCATTTAGAAAAAAAACACCTCAGTAAGTGAAAGCAATAGCGGTTACTTCATCAGACATAGCACGACAATTCGCGAAGGCACCATTAAACCTCATTATTGTTATTCCGAATTCGTTTATATAGACGAATGCCCAACATCAACAAAATTCCCAGGACCATAATACCAACCACGCCAAAAACCCAACTGAAGGCACTTTTGAGAATTACAAGAAAAACCACTGCAAACAAAATCAAGGTTGCTCCTTCGTTCCAAATACGCATGAAGCGCGAAGTGTACTTTATTTCATCACGCTGCAATTGTTTAAAAATCTGATGCGTTTTTAAATGGTACAAAATCAAAAGGAGTACAAAAGCCAATTTAATATGCATCCATGATTGTTGCAACCATTCTGGCATCAGCACCAATAACCAAATTGCGAAGAAAACGGCCAGTATTGCTGAAGGCCATGTAATAATTTGCCAGAGACGCCTTGCCATTAACTGCAATTGCTTTGATAGTATATCTTTTTCTGGTGCAGGTTTTTGAGAAGCCTCAATATGGTAAATAAATAGCCGCGGTATATAGAAAAGTCCCGCAAACCAGGTAATCACAAAAATAAGGTGTAATGCCTTGATGTATTGATAGTATTCTCCCATTGTATTTTTTCCCTCGGAAAGCGTTCACCAAAGTGAATAAGCCAAACTCTATTTGAGCACCCCTAAAGTAAAAATAAAAAAGTTGTCGAAGTGTTTCTGCTACAATAAATCAAACAATAGTGTTCAAGGGGAAAAAATCTTATTTCGTATGGCATAAAGCACCAATCCTATTCTATTTTTTATATGAAGCTTTTCATGAAGTGCATCGCGATAACCTTCTATAGTCTTGGGGCTCAAACACATTTCATCGGCAATTTCTTTATAGGTTTTTTCGGTACAGGCCAACTTCAAAAACTCTATTTCCCGCTCTTTCAAATGGACTTCTGGCATTTTCCTGTCTAAAGTACCCACCAGTATTTTCGTGACAGTATTGGTATGATAATACCCTTTATCAGCGATCTGTAAAAGGGCCTCTTCAAGAATTTCCCTTTTGGTATCTTTCATTAAGTAACCTCGTGCCCCTGCTCTAAGCATATTTAAAATCGTCTCTTCATTTTCTTCAATAGAAAGTGCCAAAACCTTTACATCAGGATATTTGCTCTTTAAAATCCCGGTAGTTTCAATTCCATTTAGAATGGGCATATTGATATCCATCAAAACGATATCGGGTATATTCTTGGGGCTCTCGAATTTATCCAATAACTCTTTCCCATTTTTACAAATATATAGCGCATTGAACCTACTGAAGCTCTGCACAAGACCACTTATGGCCTGCGATAATAAAATATGGTCATCGACTATTACGACGGAATAGGTCATAGTTTTCTTATAAAATCACTAGTTGTTTCAATCTACAAAATTATAAACCAATGTGAGTTGGGTACCTTTGTTTTTTTCAGCTGTAATTTTCAGGTCGGCACTTACCAGTTTTGCCCTATTCTTCATATTCTTCATACCGATACCCGAAGTCTTTTCGTCAATTTGCTCGAATCCAATGCCATTATCAGCAGCCCTTATTGAAAGGTAAGCCCCGTGATATTGAATCTCAACAATCAAAATTGACGCCTTCGAATGTTTTATGGTATTGGAAAAGAACTCTTGCAGTATTCTGAAAATAATAATCTCTTCTTTAGGGTTCAAGGTTCTCGGTTCTCCTTCAACTTTTAATAATGCTTCTAATACTTGCAATCGATTAAAGCGCTCAATCTCGAGTTGTACAGCCTCTTCCAATGACAAACTTTTTAACGCCTCTGGATTAATTAACTTTGACAACACCCGCAATTCTTGAAGAGCCATACCTATCGTGTCGGAGGCTTCTTTGATGCTTTCCGAGCGGTGTTCTTCCATTTGCACCTGAATTTTAGCCAGCGTCATCAACTGACCAATATTGTCGTGCAACTCCCAACTAATATTGCGCAAAGTTTCTTCTCGAATTTCAATCTGTGTCTCCGACAGCTCACGTTCAAAAGCTTCTTTTGTTTTCGCCTGTTGCAGTAAAAGCTTGTTTTTACGCTGTAGAAAAACGATAAAGAGTACGATTACTGTCAATGCCAAACAAATGGCTATTACCGAAAAGATAATTAGAAACGATTGTACTTCTCCTTCGTCCATAGAAAACCGATTATATAACAACCATACAAAATAACATTTAATGTGATAAGAATTAAATAATAGCTGTTCCCCTTAAAATTTAGGTGGTGCGAAAGTAACATAAAAGGCACCATACCAATGTTGAACAATAGTAAACCTGTAGAAATCCAAAAGCTCAATTTATATTTTAACTCTAAAATTTCGTCGCTATGCAGCAATTGCCAGAAGTGGAAAATGGTACAGACCAAGGTAAGTAATGCACCTACAATGAAAGTGTATTGGTGGTACTCGAACCAACTTTGAAAAAGTAGATTATAGAGCGCCACCCCCAAGAATAGCACACTAAATATCAACACTACATTCTTAATGGATTTGCTTTGTATTATGGTATAGTACCAATAATAATAGAATAAAAAACTAATCAAAATGTAAAAGTTATAATACCCAATAGTCTTCCATTCGAATACGTAGCGCATCACCGCACCAATAATTTCAAATATGAGCGTAAACCATAAAAAATATAGAAAATACTTCTCTTTAGAAGCTACATATTTCTTAAATAGGACCGCCGCAATGATGGCTGTCACCAACTCAAGAAATGTAATTAGAAATAGATGGTTTATTGACATACAAACAACGCATTAACACTATTGCCCTTTTTCATATGAATACTTCGCCTTTTTTTATACCCTAAGTAAATTAAAACGTTTGAAAATTGTCTCCTTCCCATGATTAAACAAACTTCAAAGATTGTATTGCAATTATAAAATGACATCGGTAAAAGCCTATTTGGAAAATAACCGTTTACAAATGTCAGTAGACTCATTTAATTTCCGCCATGGGCGTAATTCAATCTTTTAATATTGGCCGCGTCTGTTGGCGGAGGCGGAGGCATGGGTACAAAACCTGAACGTTCAGGATGTTCTTCATCAAAGGTCGGAACGACCACAACCGTTGAATAGCCTGGTTTTGGCCATGTTTCATCAGACCTTTTGGGATAAGCAGCATTGTAAATGCGCAGACCCAAATTTTTATATCCGTTTTTCGCTGATTCCTTTTTTACATAGGCAATATAATTTTCCAATGTGGTCATTGAAAACCAAAAATTACGGTCATCATCGTAACCCAAACTCTCATTTATGAGATTATACCTGGTTTTCACATACTCGTTACCCAAAGAATCGGCTTGAGAAATGCTGATCAATTGTTTGCTAATAGCTTTTTCGGGATCTGTGGCAATTGAAGAACCCTTGCCCCAAAAAAACATGTATAACAAGAGTAAAACGTTGAGGGCTATCGAGACCCAAAAAACCCATGGAAGATTTCTCTTTTCATTCATAATATATGTGTTAAAAGTTTAGAAATATGTTTTAACGGGGGAAGAAAACTGTAAAAGTCAAAGTTGCCGAAATAGTCACCTTGGCAACACCTTTTCATTAAAGATAGAAAGAAATATTCTAGACGAAAAATCGTTTCCTATATTTCAATTTCATCTTTTTCACACTGCATTACTGATACTTATACAAATAAGTATAATACCTATGACCGCTACGGCCATGATAAGACAGTAATTGATTCTACAAATTAATTTTTCGCTTATTGAAGTTTCCATTTCGCCATTTTTTAGTGATTTCTTAGATTAAAAGTACCATATTAACCACCTGAAAAAAGGCAACAAAACAAGACACAATACAAAAACAAACCATAAAACTCTGAAAAACAATTATTTACATAATATATGGGTTGTATAAAGGGGATAAACGCCGCACAAAAAGGGGTAAACGCCCCCCAGTTAATAGTGGTGTTCAACCTGAATTTATTGAGGTTTTTGACGTTTAGACATACGGGCTATCATGACGACGGCCTCGCTTTCAGGAATCATAAAAGCAAAAGAACTGCCTAAAGCTTTTCCAGTTCAACCCAGAATGGAAGTATTTTTTTAGATTTAGAATTGTATACGGGTATTAAGTCACCTTTTAAATGGGGTAAATACACATCGTTCATTTCCAGAACATCAATACCGGTATCCGTATTTTTAAACTGATTTATTATGGTCCCGGTCTCCAATACCATTTGGCCTGCTTCCTGTAAGGGTTTAACAAATTTGAATTTAATATTATAGCGGCCCTCGGTAATATTCACCGCCCATTTTCCGAAGATTTCCTCCTGTGCCCAAATACCCCGCTCGCCATCGGCATCATTCCTATTAAGAAAAATCGGGTTTTCATGTTGCGTGCCTATATGTATACTTTGCGGATTGACCAAGTTGTGGGATTGTATGAGCTCAATATATTGACGATCTAGTTCTATCTTTAAACTTTTTGCCATTTCGGGGTGTTTCGAAACAATATTATATTGTTCGAAAGGATCAAATTTGAGATCATAGAGTTCAAAGTCTTTAATAGATGCGTCGTAGTCAGTATGGCCTACAAGCTTATAATCACCTTTTTGTAGTGACATATTATTATATTTTTCGGGATACCTTCTTGTCCAATAGGAAAAAAAAGGCCTGTCAGTCCACTCCACAGAAGCACCGTTCAATAAAGGAACCAAGCTTTTACCATCAATCTTGCGATCGTGCGGCACTTGCACTTTGCAGATTTCCGCGAGTGTGGGCAATACATCGATATGAGCCGCCATTATCTCAATATCCCCATCCTTTTTATACCGTTCAGGATATTTAAAGTAAAAGGGTACACGGGTGCCTCCACGATAGACGCTTCCCTTTTTCCCGCGCATACCCGCAACATATCTTGCCTGTTGCGGACCGTTATCAGTCATAAAGATAATAATGGTATTCTTATCGATTTTTAAGTCCTTTAGCTTCCGAAATAGGCGCTTCAAATTATCATCGATATTGGTCACCATGCCATACACCTTTCGGGCATCTTCTTTATCCTTTTCACTCATTTCGGGAAACGGTCGACCATCGCCAAAACCTGAACTGGGGTCGATATCCCTATACATCTCATAATATTTATCAGGTACCTGAAGTGGCGTATGGGGTGCATTAAATGACAGGTAGCAGAAAAAAGGCGCTTCGCTGTGAGCGGTAACAAAGTCAATAGCTCTATCAGTAAAAATATCGCTGCAATAGCCAGTATAGGCCTCTTGTTGCCCGTTATGCCAAAGAACAGGGTCGAAATAACTACGGTCACCCTTAAAATAAGTTGTAAAATCGCCCACTTGGCCCATACCTCCCGAAAGATGAATCACCGACTCATCAAACCCTTGGTCTTGTGGTCTACTCGGGTAGTTATCGCCCAAATGCCATTTACCAAAAGCCCCTGTTTTATAGTCGGCCTGTTTCAATATCTCGGCTAGTGTTGCCTCACTACCTGCCATAGTCGCCCCTCCATTATAGGTGTCGCGCATACCCGTGCGTAACGAATACCGGCCCGTCATCAAACTAGATCTTGTAGGTGCACATACTGGAGAAACGTTAAAATTATTGAATCGAATACTTTCTGAGGCCAGCTTGTCAAGAACCGGAGTTTTTATATGTGGATTGCCCGTAACCCCTAAATCACCATAACCTTGATCATCGGTTATGATCAGAATTACATTTGGTCTGCTTTGCGTTTGAGCATTTACAAAGACGTAAATTGGCAAAAGAAGTGCTACAAATAGCAAACGTATTTTTCGGGTCGACATTTTTTCGATTTTAGGGTTTAGTTCTTCCTGGTTTCTATGGCTTTAAATGTAACAAAAAAGACCGAAACGGAAATAGGTGAAGTTCAACCATAAACCATGAACAAATCAAATCTATGGAGGTATGACATCGATGTGCACTTCCGAGAAAGACACCGTACTTTCCAATTTTAACACAGGATGTCGCTATAAAAACTTAATTTAAAGGACAAAATAGGAAAACACGACTTACATGGCACTATCAAGAAGGGATGCTCTTAAAATGTACGGGTTAGGAAGTTTAAGTTTGGTTGCTTCCCCCTCTCTTTTCGGTTTTCCCAAAATGCAAAAAGTGGGTACACGAATTATTCCCAGTTCAGGCGAACAACTTCCTATTGTGGGCATAGGCACATGGCAAACATTTGATGTAGGCAATTCAACACATGATTTGGCCGTTTTAAAACAAGTACTGAATGAAATAAAGAAATATGGCGGAAGTGTCATCGATTCTTCCCCTATGTATGGTAGTTCGGAAGCAGTGGTTGGCCAACTGACGAATAGCCCTGATTTTGAAAAAGCTTTTTTTTATGCCACCAAAGTATGGACCTCGGGAAAGGCTGCCGGAATCGATCAGATGAACGATTCATTTAAAAAAATGCAACGGACCACTATGGATTTGATGCAGATTCATAACCTCGTCGACTGGCAAACCCATGTAAAGACCTTGAAAGCATGGAAAGAAGAAGGCAAAATTAGATACTGGGGACTTACCCACTATGTAGACTCGGCACATGACAGATTAGAAAAAATAATTCGTCAGGAAAAGCCTGATTTTGTTCAGTTCAATTACTCTATTCGCTCCAGAAATGCGGAAAAATCACTTTTTGAAACCTGTCAGCGAAATAAAACAGCCACTATTATCAATCAACCCTATGAAAGTGGCAGCCTGTTTGGTCTTGTAAAAGGAAAGACCCTTCCCGAATGGTGCCAAGCATATGATATCAATAGTTGGGGACAGTATTTCTTAAAATTTATTCTTTCAAATAAAGCGGTCAATTGCGTAATTCCGGGTACTTCAAAACCCCATCATGCCATTGATAATATGGGCGCCGGATATGGGTCATTACCAGACGCAAAAGGTCGAGACCGCATGTTTGCTCATTTAAAATCTCTTTAACTAAAAAAGTATATACTCCGGAAAACGGTACAATTGTTGGATAATATTTCAGCAGTTTACGCATAACTTCAATTCCAATGACAAATACAACCTCAAGAAGCACACTTAGTTCTGAAGACCTACTTGACCTGAAGCAGGCAAAACTTAAAATGGAACGTATCGGATGGGCCATGCAAGGCCTTAATAAAGTAGGGACACTAATTGAAAACCGTATTGACCTATTACCTCAAAAACAACAGCAATGGCTACAACAGGTTACCCATAAAGTACTCCATACCGTGGTAAAATCAAACTTAATAACCATGAAGCCGCACAAGAGTAATTTGGTGCCATGGAATGGAGCTTACAAAGCTTTCGTTACCTCTTCAGGTGCTGTCGGAGGTGCCTTGGGAGCTACAGCCTTTGCCGTGGACCTTACCGTAGCCACAAAATTTATGATGCGATCTATTATGGACATTGCCCGTAGCGAAGGTGAAAACCTTACAGAATTTGATACGCAATTGGCATGCTTACAGGTATTCGCTTTAGGAGGTAAATCAAAACATGATGACGGACTTGAAACAGGATACTATGCTACCCGAGTTGCTTTGAATACGGCTGTGAAAGGGGCATCGGCCAAATTAGTAGAAGGATTTCTGAAGGGAAGTAGCAATCCGCTTTTGCGTTTTATAAGTGTGATAGCGTCGCGTTTTAGTGTTCAGGTATCGGAAAAATTCGTTGCACAAGCTATTCCTCTTATTGGTGCGGCAGGAGGCGCCGCCATCAATTTAGCTTTTATTAATCATTTTCAGAATATGGCTCAAGCACATTTTACCGTTAGAAGACTGGAACGGAAGTATGGTGAAAGTTTAGTTCGAGAAAATTACGAAAGAACGGGTTTAAAATAACCGAATCACTCGTTTAAACCACAACTCTTTAAAGGCAACCATTGTAACAAGAATAGGTATTGAAAAAGAAGAATACTAAGGAAATACTGACCTTTCAAAAGCAAATCATCAATCGTATACGATTACCGCATATCATGAAGTGACATTTAACAGGGTGGCCTTTATCTCTTTTCGCAAAAAATACCCTGTTACCAATGTCGCAAGAACATCAGCAATTGAAAAAGATATCCAAACACCAAGTTCCTTGAAATAAATTGGAAGAATTAAAATGAGCGGTATAAAAAAGAAGCCTTGCCGTGTTAATGTTAAAAGGAGTGCAGGAACAGCCTTACCTATGGCCTGAAAATAGGCCGCCCCTATCAATTGCAATGCAACAATTGGGGTTGCGGCAAAAACCCACCGCATAGCCGAAGGCGTATGTTCCAAAACATAGGTATTGGTCGCGAGCTCCATCGCAGACATTCCAGGTTTATCACTTAAAAATAATGCCGCTATCTCCGCCGGAAAAACCATCAGACCAATAAATACGATGGTCGCCATAAAAGCGGCATACTTAATAGCCGTGTTTATCGATTCCCGTACCCTGTGATATTTTTTCGCCCCATAATTGAACCCCGCAATAGGCAGAAAGCCCTGAGTTACCCCGAAAACAGGAAATAGAGCAAACATCAGCATACGTCCGATAATAGCATAAACTGCAACCATGGCCTCACCTCCCAAACCAAAAAGAATATTATTCATCAGTAGATAGACCACGCTAGTCACCGCTTGTCTCGAAAGGGTTACAAAACCAAGGGAGCCGATTTCCTTTAAAATATTTTTGTTAAGTCCGAAATGTGAAAAATCTATTTTTAATTCCGAATTTTTGGAAAGAAAAAAATACAAAACATAAGCAAAGCACAACACATAACCCACAGTCGTTGCCCAAGCAGCACCACTCATGCCCCAATCAAAAATGTATATAAAAAGATAATCCATAACCAGATTACCTACCGAAGGAATAATCATAGCAATCATGGCAAACTTTGGTTTTCCCTCAGCTCTTATAACCGTATTGCCCATCATACAAAGGGCCAAAAAAGGAACCCCATAGAGCACTATGGTATAATAAATCTTTGCAGGAGCGAAAATGGCTCCCTTACCACCGAAGGCAGGAATCAGCGTATCAACATAAAACAAACCTAGGGCGACCATTGAAACAGTTGCCAAAAGTGTCAAGGTAATCTGGTTTCCAAATGTTTTTAAGGCCTTATCCCTGTTCCCCGCACCCAAAGCACGAGAAATTATACTCGACCCGCCGATACCAATGGCCATGCCCAATGCACCAATAAAAAAAGAAACCGGTAAAACAACATTAATCGCGGCAATAGCAATAGACCCAATCCAATTGCCAACAAAAATGGAGTCGACCAAAACATTGAGCGACATTACCAGAATACCGATTGCTGCCGGTACCGATTGCTTTACTAATAGTTTACCAATGGGTTCTGAACCTAATTGCGCTGTAGATACTTTTGCCATGTATTATTCATTACTACCTTTTGTCGTAAAAGACATGGATAAAGATGGGCCAATACTATGTCGCTTTTTCCCAACCAAACTGTCTATCATATGAAACTGCGTTTTTATATAATTTTGAAGTATTCTTACACTTTACGATTAAGAAGGTAGCTCTCCTGTTGTTTCCCAATTATTGACCCATTTTGCCATTACTTGCACCCAGGCATCATCATCGTTTAAACAAGGTATATGCTTGTAATCTTCTCCCCCGGCATTTTGGAATTGATGTTTGCCTTCCATAGCGATCTCCTCCAATGTTTCAAGACAATCCGACACAAAAGCTGGAGTAATTACCGCCAACCTTTTTATGCCTTCCTTCGGAAATCGTTCAAATTCAAAATCGGTATAAGGCTTTAACCACGGGTCGTTGGGCAAACGCGATTGAAACGAATTGCTTACCTTTTCGTCCGGCAAGCCCAAATATGCTTTAACACGCTCAGTCGTATCAAAACATTGATGACGATAGCAGGTATTATGAGCTACGGAATTAATAGTGCAACACTGACCATCGATTTTACAATGAAAACGGGTAGGGTCTGATTTTCGAATGTGACGTTCCGGAATACCATGATATGAAAACAGAATGTGATCGTAATCAAAATTTTTTAATCCTTCTGCAATGCTTTTTGATAACACTTCGATATAACCTTCATTTTTATAAAATGCGGGTAGGGTGGTCAAACGCATTTCCGAAAAATGTGCTTGCTGCTCTTCCATTGCCTTTACGACTACCGTTTCATAAGATGACATAGCATAATGCGGATATAAAGGTACCAAGAGTACTTCATCAACCCCTTTCGTCTTAAGTTCCCCTAAGGCTTTTTTAATTGTCATACTGCCATAACGCATTCCCAAAGCAACCGGCATTTTGGTTTCCCTACTGACTTTCTCGGCAAAGCGCTCTGAAATCACTATTAATGGGGAACCTTCTTCCCACCAGATCTTTTGATATGCCGCTGCCGATTTCTTCGGCCGAGTTTGTAAAATAATACCACGTACAATGATATTTCTTAACCACTTTGGAGTGTCGATTACACGTTCGTCCATTAAAAACTCATCCAAATAGGGCTTGACATCTTTAGGCGTAGGGTTCTCGGGCGAACCCAAATTAACTAGTAAAACTCCTTTCATACCATTTCAATTTTCGAGCCACAAAAATAGTGTTTGTATGCGTGTTTTATCTCAATACACCTTATTACTTTCTAATCACTGTATAGAAAAAAACAATTTTTCACACCGTTTTAACAGCTTAAACCTGCTTTTTTTATAAGTTGTATCTCAAAGCCAAAACAACACCATCAAATGCTGGACTCCCTTTTTAATAACGTGAACAACCCTTCATTAATTTATCTAAGCGGGGCGTTTCTTCTTATATTGATCATTTACTTTATTGTGATCAGAATATTAAATTCTTACGGTAAGAATCCCAAATATTTGATTCCTGCTGAGGCGGTAAAAAAAATAAGTCGGCCACTATTGCTTATTTTTCTTTCTTTTTTAATTCGAATGCAATCGCTCCGATTGCTTATTGGCCTTGATGACTATGGTTATTGGTTCAAAAAATCCAGCACCCTTTTATTCATTTTTTCCTTTACTTGGCTCACATTAAACATTCTCAAAATTGTCAAACACCGTGTCATTGAAAAGTACGATGTTCACGCCGCCGATAATTTAAAGGCAAGAAGAATAACCACTCAGTTCAACATTTTAGAGCGTATAGCAATATTTATAATAGTTATTCTTGCCTTGGGTATCGCGCTAATGAGCTTTGAAGGTATTCGCGAAATCGGGGTAAGCATTTTTGCCTCTGCGGGTGTAGCTGGAATCATCATTGGTTTTTCAGCGCAAAAAATGATTGGCACCATTCTAGCTGGAATTCAAATCGCCATAGCCCAACCGATTAAACTCGATGATGTGGTTATCGTAGAGGGAGAGTGGGGCCGTATCGAGGAAATCACCTTAACCTATGTAGTTGTTAAAATTTGGGATAAGCGACGATTGGTGGTACCTACAACCTTTTTTATCGAAAAACCATTTCAAAACTGGACCAAGACCTCATCGGACATTTTAGGAACGGTCTTTTTATACACCGATTACATGGTGCCCTTCGACGCGTTGCGAGCTGAATTGACCAATATTTTGAAAGGATCAGAACTTTGGGACGGTGAGGTAAACAATATTCAGGTAACCGATTCAAAATCAGGTTTTGTAGAAATAAGGGCTCTTATGAGTGCCAGAAATTCTTCAGATGCTTGGGATTTACGGGTACTTGTCCGTGAAGAATTAATTTCATTTTTACAGAAAAATTATCCAGAAAGTTTGGCCCATACCCGATTGTACATTAAAAATATGGAAGAAGCAAAAAATAGAAACATCTAATGTTCGTTATACCTTTGACCCTATTCCTATATTTTCTTGCAATGGTTGTTCGAAAAAAAGAATATCTCTGGAAACACATAAGGTCAACACACGTAATGGCTTTTCTTAATATGCGCTCGGCTTACATTTTACTTTTATTTTTAAGTCCGTTTTTTGGCTTCTCCCAAGAAAATAACAGTTTGCTTTGGGAAATTTCTGGTAACGGCCTAAAAGAGACCTCCTACCTATATGGCACTATGCATGTCAGCAAAAGAATTGCTTTTCGACTAGACGATGTATTCTATGATGCTTTAGACAAAAGCGAGGTTATCGCTCTTGAGTCAGACCCTGGCACCTGGCTCGAAGAAGGCCATGGGGTAGGTCTGAGGGGTTACGGCCAAGGAAATGGTTTTGTCTCCAAAGGTTTTTATACCTATCCGTTTGTCATACGAAACCCGAGTAAAAAAGAGATTGGGGCCTATTTGGCCTTCGAAGATCGACGGGTAAACAGTATTTTGTATCGAACCGATGCATATTCGCAGAACTTTGAGGAAGACACTTATCTCGATATGTTCATATATCAAGCAGGGAAAAAGTTTAAAAAAAAGGTAGTTGCCTTGGAAGATCTTGCCGAATCGGCGGCCTTGGTAGGTCGAGCGAGTTTAAACGCCATGAAACCAAGGCCCGATGAATGGTTACAGAAAAAAATGCGCCTACAGGACCCCTCAACAATATTACAAGATGCCTATCGCAATCGAGACATCGATTTACTAGATTCAATAGACAAGGCCATGTACACGGATCATTACATGAATAATATGCTCTATGTGCGCAACGGCAATATGGCGCAAAAGCTTGATTCAGTAATGCGGACGGCAAAGGTTTTTACGGGTATTGGCGCGGCCCATTTACCCGGGAAAAAGGGAGTAATCGCCCTATTGAGAAATTTGGGGTATACCGTAAAAGCGCTGACTTCAAAAGCTGGTTTAAGAGGCCAAAAACTGAAAGAAAAATTCGAAAGTTCTTTTCGGGAGAATACCTATGCCCCTCAAGGGCCCGATGATGGACTTTTTAGTATTGATCTTCCACACAAATTATATGCTGTATCGGAAAACATCAATACCACCTACATTTCACCAGACTTGGCGAACGGAAGTTATGTAATGATAAACCGTATACCCACCTTTTCCCATTTAAAACAAGACAACGTCTATACGCTTGACGACCTTGATAAATTACTGTTCGAAAACATTCCGGGGAAGATTATTGAAAAAAAACGAATAGAAAATGCCGGATTCTCTGGACTGGATATTAAAAACCGGTTAAAGAATGGCGATTATCAACGCTATCATATATATGTTACGCCCCTTGAAATCCTTATTTTTAAAATGGGTGGTGACGGTGATTATGTAACCCAACATTCCGACACGATTTTCAATAGCATCCACTTTAATAAGCAAGATGGGGCCTATGCCGCTATTTCCTCCGGATTTCAAGATTTCAAGGTGCGAATGCCGACATATCACACCTTCACCAATAGGTTTCGTAATGGCAATCGAACAATTCAAGGCTACGATTCGATTGCCGACAGCTATTTTTTTCTTCGCAAAGCCACACTCAACGATTTCAATTTTATCGAAGCTGACACTTTTGAATTAAAACAGATTCAGAAAAGGTTCTATCAAAACCTCAAACTCAAACCCGTCTATAAGCCCTTTGACGGTACTGTCCTAACATCTTCGGCAATCATAGATTCTTCACAAAATAAAACTTTGCATTTAAAAACAACACTTAAAAGAGGTGACTACTATCTTCTGGGAGTCTTGACCTCTGATGATAGTGAAGCTTCATTATATTTCGATTCTTTTCAAATAAAGGAGCCGGTTTATCAAGAAAAATTCAAAGCAGTAGTTGATACAGCCTTATTTTTCCGAACCATAAGCAATGTAGATCCTCCCAAGTTTGTGGAGAGTAGTAGCAACTATTTTTCGGGCAAAGCAAAACCCAAAGCATATAATGCATTCAACAAGAAAACAATCTATCAAAACAAGGATAACGAAGCCATAACCGTTGAACTTAATAAATCGCACGATTTCTTAATGTTTGCGAATATCGACTCGGTATGGGCCCTTCGTAAAAAACTGTACACTCGAAAAAACTTTATAATTCACGAAACCAAGGAGTCTGTAATTTCAAAAGACTACTATGAAATGCAATTGACCTTGACCGACACTGCGAGTACAAGAGGCATTCTAATCAAAAATGTTGTTCAAGGCGGCCTTCTTTACGAGGTAAAGGCGCAGATCGATACTCTCGGCCCGCCTAGCCGGTTTGTTTCCGAATTTTTTGAAAATTTCCGACCCTTTGACACACTTATTGGTAGAAGCATTATAGGTGACAAAACCCAAGACTTTTTCGCTGCCTTAAGGACTAACGATAGTATTATGGTAGATGGCTATCCGCTAATCAAATTTGAAAACAAACATATCGACTCATTGGAATATTACATTTCCGAATTCGAATATCCTGATGACAAAAAGTATATTCAAGCCTACCTTATTCAAAAACTAGGCACATTGCAGAAGCCCGGAACGGTCGGCTTTATAAAGGACTTTTACGTAAAGTCTTATAATAATTCTCGCGCCCAGACCAAAATTTTACAAGCCGTTGCCAAAAAATCAGATGGAGCATCGACCAAATTACTATTGGAGCTTATGGGCAAAGACTTGCCTTTAGTGTCAAACACCTTTGAAATCAGGAAAATTTTCAAACCTTATTTTGACAGTTTGCCAAAAGCACGAAAGTTATATCCCCAACTGATGGATTTCAGTACCATTGAAGAGTATAAACCTCCCATTTTTTCGTTGTTGGCCAAATTAAAGGCGAAGGGATTGGTCAAACCAAAGAGTTACAAAAAGTATCGCAAACAAATATTAAGCGATGCCAAAATTCAACTGAAACGGCTATCGGGACTTTCGGTCAATGCCAGCATAGAACGAAAACACAGTGCTAAAAAATCAGTATTGGAAGACTATGCCATTTTGCTTTACCCGTTTATAAAGGAAAAAGCAGTAAGCCAGTTTTTTGATCGATTGCAACATGTCGATGATCATCGCATACAAACGATATATGCTATTTTATTGGCCGAAGACGGATTACCATTGCCGAAAGGCATGCTCGACAAACTGGCAGCGAATAATGACAGTAGGGGCCTGCTTTTTAACAGATTAAAGTCCATCGGAAAGTTGAATCTATTCCCTTCCAAATACCGAAACCAGTGTTACTTGGCAGCCACTGTACTCACGGGTTCAGAGTTGGAGAACGAAGAACAAGACACCCCTGTTTTTCTGGATCAACGACCACTAAAGTACAATGGCAAAAAATTTACGGGTTATTATTTCAAAACACGCGATCAATCGGAATACAGCACCAATTTCAATATGCATTTATTGGTCTTTGAAAAGGGAAAGGCATTGACCACTACCCCTTTTTATCAGAATGATGGCTTACATATTGAAGACACCGATAGTAACGAAGAAGCCATGGATTACGCCACCGAGGCCTTTATACTAAAAGACAGGCAACGGGCAGAAGTTTACCGACCTAATGGGTATGGCGTATATGGGTATCATGGGTTTTAATGAGTACTTTTGAATTAAATAATAAAATTATGAAGTTTGTGATCTTCGTTGGGCTGTTTCTATTATTCAGCCATTCAATAAGTTCTCAAGATCTCACTTGTTCCCCGGCCGATAAACAAGCCGTGGAAAAGAAGATTATTGAAATCAAGGGTTTGGGCCAAAACGACTTTGGCAAAACACTCGTTGCCATTGGAAAAACCTTTATGGGCACCCCCTATGTAGCAAAGACCTTGGAAATAGGGGAAACCGAATCATTGGTAATCAACCTGCAAGGACTTGACTGTACAACTTATGTCGAAAATGTACTCGCCTTTGGAATCATGCAGCGAGAAGGGCGGTTTAACTTTGATGATTTTACAGAAAACCTAGAAACCATTCGGTATAATAACGGAAAACTAGATGGTTATGCCTCCCGACTTCATTACTTTTCGGAATGGATCGCCAATAATGAAGAAAAAGGATTATTAAAGGACATTACCGCGGAAATCGGAGGGATGGAAATTACCAAGCCCATCAATTTTATGAGTACCCATCGCGAACTATATCCCTTTTTAAAGGATAACGCCAACTTCAAAAAAATTCAGGCTTCCGAAAATTATTTGAACAACAAATCCATTTGCGTTTTGCCGCAATCGGCAATTGAAACCAATGAACACTTAATTCAAACTGGAGACATCATAGCATTGGCGACATCTATTAATGGCCTTGATGTAACCCACACGGGTATTGCCACAAGAGAGAAAGACGGCCGCATTCATTTACTTCACGCTTCAACGGTTTCCATGAAAGTCGAAATTTCTAAATTACCCCTTACCGACTACTTGAAGCACATAAAAAAGAACACCGGCATCATGGTTGCCAGACCGATTTAACCCATGTACGCACATAAGTAACCAAGAAGATAAACCAACTGTTCAGTCTAGAAACCCGATGCTTTGCAAGTAAGCCATCCTTAAATAGAATTCTGTCGTTTTCTAATGTCTTTTCAAAGGGGAATTCAATCAATGCATCCATCTCAAAAAATGGTAAAACCGACTCATGAGTCGGTTTTACCATTTCTACTTTATACACCAACAAAAGCTAGAATTAGCTTATTTACGGCCTAAACAATACTCAATACCGCCCAACAAATGTTGTCTGAAATCGGGTTGGTCATAAGCCTCGTCAGTATGACCAAGACCAGTGTAAAAAGCACGTCCGCCATCAAACTCGTGGTACCAGGCAATCGGGTGATTGTCGCCATTTTTGCCTCCCTCATAACTACTTTCATCCAACTTCATAACTATATTCAAGTCAGGATTAATATTTTTGTAGTTGTACCATTCATCAAAATGCCTCCAAGAATCACTTAAGTGCTTGGTTGAGGCATGAGTTCCATCAACAACCTCTATTCTAGCCTCCTGTTGTTTGGGATGGCTTAAAAAGTAAGCCCCTGCCAATTTACCATACCAAGGCCACTCATACTCTGTATCGGCGGCGGCATGTATGCCCATGTAACTCCCTCCGTTATTTATATAATCTTCGAATGCAGCTTCTTGCCTATCTCCTAAAATGTCCATAGTCGTATTTAAAAATACTACCAATTGGTATCTTTTTAGAGTCTCCGTATTGAACTGCAGCGAATCTTCGGTATGAACCACCCCGAAATTATTTTCAAGACCCAACTTACGAAGGGTAGCTACACCTTTGGTTATTGATTTGTGCCTGAAGCCATTAGTTTTCGTAAAAACCAAAAGTTGGGCAGGTGGTATCTTATACCGACTATCGAGTGCGACTCCGGCTTCTTGCTTAAAGGATACGTCTTGATCGATTTTAGTGGCACCACATCCTACCAAAAAAGTAAGTGCGACACATAAAACAAAGGCATGCAAAAATATTCTCATAGGGTTTCAAAGTTTATAGAAAGATAAATATCGATATTTTCGCTCGATTTAATCAAATATTATACACATTTTAAGTACTATATTTCTATTTAACCCTGTAATCGACGTTGATTTAGGTCATAATTAAAACTATACTGCGACAAATTAATTTGCCAAAGACATCACATATTTTTTGGGGGTGGTGCCATATTTCTTTTTAAAGGCTGAAATAAAATGACTGCTGGTACTATACCCTACCCGAAGGCCTACCTCATTAACATTGTGCTGGCCAGATTCTAACAATTTACGGGCGTGCTCCATCTTGTAATCGAACAAAAAACTATATACCGAATCACCATAAATCTGTTTAAAGCCTTCTTTGAGCTTTTTTAATGATAGCCCTATTTCTTGTGCGAGTTCCGCTAAACTTGGTGGTTCCGACATTCGAGAAATAATAATTTCCTTCGCTTTTCGAATACGTTTTACATTATCTTCATCAACAAGAAAAGGGCATTGCTCGGCATCGGCATCGGCACTCTTGTTAAAATATAACGAAATAAGCTCATACACCTTACCTTTTATATACAGTTGTTTTATGGACGGGTGTAGGTTGTAATTCATCATTTGACTCAAAATAACGGCTATTCCAGGCGAAACCCCTTCTTGGGCATAGTATTTTTTTTCTTTGTTTCCTTCTACCAAAAAGGGAATGAAATCAGCCTCTTTTGAAAAGAGGGAGTGAAATTTACGAATTGTCATGATTATAGACACCATCCATGAATTGGGTGCCAATTCAAGGTTCATTGGCAAATCCATTTGAGTATTGTACAATAATAGAGAGTTTTCTTCCGACACATCCAACGCATACCTTCCCTCGTTAAAAATGAACTTTGCGCGGCCCTTTAAACAAAAGTGGAACTGTATAAAAGTACTGTCGATTTGACGGGTAACCTTCTGAAAGTCGGAGGCATCGTTCTGAATCTTCAAAACATAAAATCCGTCTTCGAGAAGCACCTCGTCAAAAGAACCTTGAGCGACATTTTCTTGCAACATAGCTTTATTAGTATTTGCATTTCTATTTAGAAATGTTCTAAATAATATTCTTCAAAAACCACTATTTCACTGCAAAAATAACAGATTTACAGCAAATTAACGCTGAAATTAGACAAAAACACTTTAATCGATACTAATTGTTCCTCTAGCGTTATTTTTATTGATAATGTAAAATTATTTTTGCTTCCGATTGAACAACTTCATGAAAGAGTATCACATCTCCAAGCACAATTCTTTTTACACAATTGGGCTCAGCTACAAAAAAGCCGATGCCAAAGTTCGTGGTGATTTCAGTCTTGACCCTATAGCAATGGAACGTCTGTTGGTTCAAGCAAAGGCACAAGAAATCGACGGTCTTTTGGTTACCTCGACTTGTAATCGAACGGAATTACATGGCTTCGCCCAGCATCCCTTTCAATTAATAAAAATACTTTGTGATAATACCGAAGGCACCTTGGAAGAATTTCAGGAAGTGGCTTACGTGTATAAGAACAATGAGGCCATTGCCCACCTTTTTCGGGTAGGTACCGGGCTAGACAGTCAAATATTGGGAGATTTTGAAATTATAAGTCAATTGAAGCAAAGTTTCAATCGTTCAAAAAAACTTGATATTGCAAATCCGTTTATTGAGCGTTTATGCAATTCGGTCATTCAGGCCAGCAAGCGTATTAAAAATGAAACCGAGATTTCTTCAGGCGCCACATCGGTCGCCTTTGCTTCGGTACAATATATTCTCAAAGAGGTTCCGAATATTTCGGAGAAGAACATTTTACTTTTCGGAACAGGGAAAATCGGGCGAAACACTTGTGAGAACCTTATCAAACACACCAAAAATCCGCATATCACACTTATCAATCGCACAAAGGACAAGGCGGAAAGAATTGCAGGAAAATTCAACCTTACGGTTAAAGACCATGGCGACCTTCAGGCAGAAATTCGCAAAAGTGATGTACTGGTGGTAGCAACCGGTGCCCAACTGCCCACGATTTCAAAAGAACTCATTTACACCAAAAAACCTTTATTGGTTTTAGACCTTTCTATACCTAAGAACGTATCGGACGATATTGCTACCCTCGACAATGTTACGGTAATACATCTAGATCAATTGTCACGAATGACTGATGATACGCTGGAACGTAGAAAACAGTTTATTCCGCAAGCAGAGATTATCATCGACGAGGTTATGTCTGATTTTACCCAATGGCTGGAAACCCGCAAATTCGCGCCCGTTATCAAAGCCTTGAAAAGGAAATTAAAGACTATGAAAGAAGAGGAACTTGACTACCAGTCTAAAAAAAGTTCCGATTTCGATCCCGAACAGGCCGATATAATATCGAACCGCATCATTCAAAAAATTACCAAACAATTTGCCAATCACCTCAAGGAAACTGATATCGATGCAGACAATAGTTTGGAGCTTATCCAAAAAGTATTTCAACTAGAAGTCGAACCCCAATGAGCAAATCTATTCGAATAGGTACCCGCGATAGCGAATTAGCGTTATGGCAGGCCAATACTGTAAAACAAAAGCTTGAAGCATTAGGCTATCACGCTCAATTGGTTCCTGTAAAATCCGAGGGTGATCTTGTATTGGACAAACCTTTACACGAACTTGGCATTACAGGTGTTTTTACCAAGACTTTGGATATCGCCATGCTCAATGGCGCTATTGATATTGCCGTGCACTCCATGAAAGACGTGCCTACCATGTTGCCAAAAGGAATTGTGCAGGCCGCAGTTTTGCAACGTGGCAACTTCATGGATATTATGGCTTTTAAAGACAATGAAGAGTTTTTAGCCCAACGTCATGCGGTAATCGCGACCGGAAGTTTGCGCCGAAAGGCACAATGGCTCAATCGGTATCCTACACATACGGTAGTCGATTTGAGAGGCAATGTGAATTCCCGTCTCGAAAAATTAAATAATAGCGATTGGAACGGCGCTATCTTTGCTGCGGCTGGATTGGAGCGCATTGGTCTAGAACCTGAAAATACTATTGGCCTCACTTGGATGGTACCTGCACCGGCACAAGGTGCCATTATGGTCGTCGCCATGGAAAATGATGACGAAGTACGCCAGGCATGTGCGCAACTGAACCATGAGCCAACAGCCATTTGTACAACTCTTGAAAGAGAATTTTTAAGAATACTCGAAGGTGGTTGTACTGCGCCTATCGGCGCCTTGGCATATATCAACAAACAAGATGTGGTTACTTTGAAAGGAGTATTGTTAACCGAGGACGGCAGTAAAAAATTAGAGGCTGAATTTACCGCTCCGTTAGGTTTACACCAAAACTTAGGTAAAGAATGTGCCGAAAACATATTGGGGCGCGGGGCTAAACGTCTCATGAACGATGTACAAAATACCAGCGATAGTGCCACGCTGTTTTCAACAAAAAACCTGACTACTAATCAAATACAACAATTCAAGGAAGGTATTCGGGTCAAATCGGAAGACTTCATCAAGATTAGTCCGAATCGTATTGCGGCCAATGTCTTAAAGTCTGAAATGCAGAATGTAATCTTGACCAGCCAAAATGCGGTAGAAGCACTTTTAACCAATGTTCCCGCAGAAGAATTAAAATTTAAAAATATCTATTGCGTAGGCCGAAAAACGAAACGTCTGATCGAGCGTAAAATTGGCCCTGTAAAACATCAAGAAAAAAATGCCAAAAAGTTGGCCAAGTATTTGACTGATTATATGGAGGGATTGGAAGTCACCTACTTCTGTAGTAACTTAAGAATGGACGATATTCCCCACATTTTGGCCGAAAGCAATATTACCGTCAACGAAATTGAGGCATACCGTACAAAACATGCTCCTGTCAAGGTCGATGACAGCACACTCGGCGTCTTGTTCTTTAGTCCTTCAACAGTAACGAGCTATCTTATGCAGAACACTGCTGACAAAATAGCCTATTGCATTGGCGAGACTACTGCTGCCGAAGCCAGAAAACATTTTGAGGATGTTCGAGTTGCAAGAATACCTACAGCAGAAAGCGTAATTGATTTAGTGAATGAGGATTATGTTGATTGATGGTCATCACCACCGAATTAGAACATAACATACATAGAATTGAAAAGTTATTTTGAACTACTAGGCTAAGAGGCGCGCAGGCTAAATAGCTTACTAGCGAAAAGACAAAGGCAATAGTTATCTCATACATATGATAAAAAACGACTTATTTTTACGCGCCCTTAAAAGAGAAACCGTTGACCGTCCACCTGTTTGGATGATGCGTCAAGCAGGGCGATATCTTCCAGAATTCATGGAAATAAGGGAGAAATACGATTTTTTCACACGCTGCCGTACACCAGAACTCGCTTCAGAAATTACCGTGCAACCTATTCGACGTTTTGGAATGGATGCCGCTATTCTATTCAGCGATATCCTAGTAATTCCGCAGGCGATGAATATTGAAGTTCAGATGAAACCGAATTTCGGACCGTATTTGCCAAACCCAATTCGCTCCCAAAAAGAACTCGATACGGTGATAGTTCCTGATGTTGTTATTGAACTTGATTATGTAATGCAAGCTATAAAAGCAACTAAGGAAAAATTAAACGATGAGGTTCCATTAATCGGCTTTGCCGGGTCACCATGGACTATTTTATGTTATTGTGTGCAAGGGCAGGGTAGCAAAACGTTTGATAAGGCCAAAGAGCTGTGTTTTACACAACCTGTCGTTGCTCATGAGCTACTACAAAAAATTACCGATACTACAATCGCCTATCTTAAGGCAAAAATAAAGGCAGGTGTTGATGCCGTGCAAGTATTCGATTCTTGGGGTGGCATGCTATCTCCCGTCGATTATCAAGAATTCTCATGGAAATACATCCAGCAGATTATCGATGCCTTAAAAGATGAAGCTCCCGTAATCGTTTTTGGAAAAGGTTGTTGGTTCGCCCTAGGTGACATGGCCAAATCAGGTGCGGCCGCTTTGGGTGTAGATTGGACCTGCTCCGCAAGAAACGCAAGATATTTGACAGGAGGAAATATTCCGCTACAGGGTAACTTTGACCCTGCTAGATTATTATCTCCTCCATCAGAAATCAAGAAAATGGTCGCTCAAATGATCAAAGAATTCGGAAAAGACAACTATATCGTAAACTTAGGCCATGGTATTCTTCCGAATATTCCTGTCGAAAACGCAAAAGCCTTTATTGATGCCGTAAAGAGCTATCACGAATAGGCCGTAAAGAAATGCCATAACGTTTGAAATATGAAATGTAATTCTTCGCTTTCTTGAATCAAACATATGGAGTCTACGAGAGAATTTACGATTCATGAGTTAGTTTTAGATGATGCTGTCGGCCTTTGTCGCCTCATGGTTTCCAATATGGCCCGTTTTGAGCGTTTTTTTCCGAATACATTGCGACAAAACCTCACTGTTAAAACCTCCCAAGACTTTATTAGTAAGAAACAAGAGCAATTCGAAGCTAATTTTGAATTTACATGGGCACTAAAAGAAGTCACTTCAGGGAAATTAATCGGACTTATCATTCTAAAAGAATTGAATTGGATCGATGGTGTGGGCGAGTTGGCCTATTGTATCGACAAAAACTATAATGGAAAAGGCTGGACAACCCAAGCGGTTAAAATAATTTCCAGACATAGTTTAGAGCATTTTCGGTTAAATACACTTCAAATTGTTGTACATAAGAGCAATACCGCAAGTTTGCGGGTAGCAGAAAAATGTGGTTATATTTGGAAAAGAACGCTATCGGAGGCGTATACACCTCCTAAAGAGAAGGCTTTAGACATGGAATTGTATGAATTAAGTCAACCCACGCTACAATAAACGCTTAAATAAAGAAGTAAAACAGGACACCTAAAGACAATGAAAGATACTTTTTACGCCTATATTCAGAAGCTACAGCATACAATTACCTCAAAATTAGAGGAAGTAGACGGTACCGCTAAATTTCGGGAAGATATTTGGGAGCGTGCAGAAGGCGGGGGCGGTCACTCGCGGGTGATAGAAAACGGTAGCGTTTTTGAAAAAGGAGGGGTCAATATTTCGGCAGTTCATGGAGCATTACCCGAAAGTATGCAACATTATTTTGGGGTCAAAGATGCCGATTTCTTTGCCTGTGGATTAAGTCTCGTTATCCATCCAAAAAACCCTATGGTACCTACGGTACACGCCAATTGGCGCTACTTCGAAATGTACGACAAAGAAGGAAGCATAGTTGATCAATGGTTTGGTGGAGGACAAGATTTGACACCCTATTATTTGTTCGATGAAGATGCTGTTCATTTCCATTCCGTCTGCAAACAAGCCTGTGATAAAAACAACCCATTGTTCTATCAAGAATATAAAAAGCGATGTGACACCTATTTTTGGAATGCCCATCGGGATGAAGCCCGAGGTGTTGGCGGACTCTTTTTTGATTATTGCAAAGCAACCGAGGAGATTAAAATGCAAGACTGGTACAATTTTGTTACCGAAGTAGGGAATAGTTTTCTAGAAGCATATATACCAATCGTTCTAAAACGAAAAGAACTTCGATATACCGACAAACAGCGGGAATGGCAAGAAATTCGCAGAGGACGCTATGTCGAATTTAATTTGGTTCATGACAAAGGCACACTCTTCGGACTTAAAACCAATGGACGTATCGAAAGCATTTTAATGAGTCTTCCCCCACATGTGCAGTGGCGGTACGACCATCACCCTGAGGCGGGAAGCGAAGAAGAGCGTCTTCTAAAAGTTCTTCAAAATCCGAAAGAATGGGTTTAATGTACGATTATGGCCAAAAAAGGAAAAGCAAAAAACACCGTTAACAAAGCCAAACACACCAAGCTATTCAACAGAAAAAAAGCCAAGCTTAAAAAAGAAAAGGAGACAAGGAAGGAACGGCTAAAAACGATTGCCAAAATGAAGCACACTCAAAACGAAACCCTATGAATACGAATACTTGTTTCTGCGGTTTTCGGGACGATTACGCTAATTGCTGTGGTAAAGTTCACGCAAATCTAGCTATTGCCATTACTGCCGAGCAATTGATGCGCTCTAGGTATTCGGCTTTTGTACTTGCAAATGGCAATTATTTAATGCAAAGCCACCATTCTTCGACAAGGCCACTTAAAGATAAAAAAGCAATTATAAAATGGGCCAAGTCCGTTACTTGGGTCAAACTTGAAATTATTGCCAAAACCAAAGGCACTAAACACGATGAAGAGGGCACCGTAACTTTTAATGCATATTACTACGAGAATGGTAAATTAAAGGTCATTCACGAAAAATCGGTTTTTAAAAAAGAACATGGGCATTGGACTTATTTAGGTATTGCAACATGAAATTAGCAACAAGAATTTTAACCATGGTTATCTCAATCTTGGTTTTGTTTGGATGTCAAACAAAAAAGTCGAAAAGCGATATTGAAATCGCCTTTACCCGTGATACCCTTGATGTGGGCTATACCTATTGGTGGCCGCAATCGGGGCCTTTTATCGGTGACTGCGGTGAGGAACTGTCACTGGTATTCGTTGGTATATTGAAGCAGCTTGAAAAGCCGAACAAAAATGCAGGTCCTTTATACACGGTACAGGAAGGAATTATTGAAATCGAAAAAGTTTTCAAAATCAAGGAAGTAGGAAGAGATTCATATGCCAACCAAAAATTTGTCCGCACTGATTGTTTTTATGATTTGGGTCTGCAAATAGGTGACACCGTTTCGGTATCTTGTTATGATTTTGAGGATGCCTACAGCATCCCCGGAGGAAACTCTATTTTAAAAATAAGAAGCTTTGATGACCCTATCATTACCTCTCTTCGAAACTATATCGACTCAGATCAAAATCCGGTTAAACTAAAAAAGGATTCATTACTATGGCGTACATTTGAATTAGATAAAGATTTGAGCCATATTATCACATGCCATGAACAATCAAAAGATTCTGTCGATGTCTCAAAATAGTGATAGGGATTCAGAAATTGAACAACAAAAACGTATAAATGTATCCACTTAAAAGAAACCGAAGACTGCGAACTTCATCTGCCATTCGTTCTTTAGTACAAGAAACTGCCATTTCGCCAAACGATTTTCTCGTTCCACTTTTTGTGGTGGAAGGCAAAACGATTAAGGAAGAAATTACCTCAATGCCCGATTATTATCGGTTAAGCCTTGACAATTTAGAAAAAGAGGTAAAAGAACTCTGGCAAATGGGACTGAAAGCGATATTGCTCTTTGTAAAAGTACCCGATACGTTAAAAGATAACAAAGGTACCGAAGTACTTAATGAGAACGGACTAATGCAGCGTGCCATTAAAACCGTTAAGAATGCGTGTCCGGGTATGTTGGTTATGACCGATGTGGCCTTCGATCCGTACTCTTCTTTTGGCCATGACGGCATTGTAGCCGAAGGACGAATTTTAAATGATGAGACAACCGAACTGCTTGCAGAGATGAGTGTTAGTCACGCCAAAGCCGGAGCCGATTTTGTAGCTCCGAGTGATATGATGGACGGTCGCATACTTGCCATCAGAGAGGCCTTGGAAGACGAAGGCTTTACCGATACAGGTATTATGAGCTATAGCGCTAAATATGCTTCAGCTTTTTACGGCCCCTTTCGAGATGCCTTGGATTCTGCCCCGGTAGACATCAAAAACGTGCCCAAGGACAAAAAGACCTATCAGATGGATTTTAGCAATCGATTCGAGGCGATTCGGGAAACGGAAATGGACATTGATGAAGGAGCCGATATTGTGATGATAAAACCAGGCCTCTGTTATTTAGACATTGTTCGGGAAATACGAAATGAGGTCGATGTACCGGTGGCCGTATATCAAGTCAGCGGCGAGTACGCCATGGTAAAAGCCGCAGCCGAAAGAGGATGGTTAGATCATGATGCCGTGATGATGGAGCAGTTAACCGCCATTAAAAGGGCCGGTGCGAATATTATCGCGAGTTATTTCGCTAAAGATGCCGTGCAATTACTAGGATAAAATATAACCAGGACCTATATTTAGAATGAAACTTCCCAAATGAAAAAGATATTTTTTATACTCTTTGGTTTAATTCATTTGAATGCTATGTCACAAAACCTCTTTATCGACACCTTTCTTGAAAAATGGGGAAATTCAAAAATTTATTTAATTCAATTGGCCGAAGCAATGCCAGAATCTCAGTACGCATATAAACCGACCGAGAAGCAAAAAACTTTTGCGGAGCAGCTAATTCATATCAAAGGGAATATCGATTGGTTAAGTAAAACCTATTTCGGCGACGGCAGCCTCCAAAAAGAGCAGACGAATACAACGCCCACAAAAAAACAGCTTATCGACGCCCTAAAAACTAGTTTTGATGTGTCGGCCTCCCTTATTGCAAACCTAGAAACAGAAAAACTTGCTGAAAAAGTAGATTTTTTTGCCGGGAGAAAGACAAAAATGCAAATTATGAATTTACTTCAAGACCATGTCACACATCATCGTGGTCAATTGATCGTATATTTAAAACTCAATCAAATAGAACCGCCCCAATATTCAGGGTGGTAGCTCGACAATATGAAAAAGGCACGATACAACGCAATCAATCTACTTACCAGTATTTTATTTTTCTCATACCTGAGTGCTCAAAACACTAGTCTTTCTAAGGGCTTTCCTTCCGAGGTAGGGTTAGATTCCACTTATATCCATCAAAAAGTAGATTCGATTATGGCCTTCGGCATTCAGCAGCGGGCTTTCCCTGGGGCACAGGTTTTGGTTGCCAAGAACAATACGATAATTTTTCATAAGGCTTACGGATTTCACACCTATGAAAACCAGACGAAAGTAGCCTTAGACGATATTTATGACCTTGCTTCCGTCACGAAAATTACAGGACCACTACCGGCGCTTATGAAATTGGTAGACGAAGGCAAACTCAATCTCGACCTGCCCTTCAGTACCTACTGGAAACCCTGGCGCAAAAGAAAGGATAAAAAAGATTTGACCCTAAGGGAAATTCTCGCCCATCAAGCTGGCCTCGTGCCTTATATTGTATTTCTTGATAAGGTCATTAAAAAAAATGGGGCCATTAAAAAACGCTTTGTAAAGTCTACTCCAAAAAAGGGGTACACCCACCAAGCCTACGAACATCTTTTTATAAAGGATAGGTTTAACCGTAAAATGTATCGCATGATCAATCGCTCTAAGGTAAGCGATGAAAAAAAATATAAATATTCGGGGCTGACCTTCCTAATTTTCCCTAAACTCATCGAAAACCTTACGGGCCAGTCATATGAAACGTATTTAACGAGCAATTTTTATGCGCCTTTAGGGGCCACCACAATGGGTTTCAATCCCAAAACAAAAAATTATTCCAATACAATCGTACCCACCGAAATGGATACCCTTTTTAGGCATGAACTCACAAAAAATTGGGTACATGATGAAAATGCATCCCTTTTGGGCGGTGTTTCGGGCAATGCAGGGCTGTTCGCTTCGGCAACTGATTTGGCTAAAATTATGCAGCTATATCAGAATTATGGCAACTATAATGGTAAGACGTATATTTCGGAAGCTACCATGAGGGAATTTAGCCGGGTACAATACCCTGAAAATGATAATCGTCGAGGATTGGGCTTTGATAAACCGCTCTTACATAACGCAGAACTTCCTTTAAAAGACGCGTATCCTGCCCCTGAGGTGAGCCCAGAAAGTTTCGGTCATAGTGGTTTCACCGGCACTTTTATCTGGGCAGATCCCGTGGAAAAACTGGTCTATATCTTTCTTTCAAATCGTGTAAATCCGACAAGGAAGAACCAAAATTTATACAAATTGAATATACGGTCAGCTGTTCAACAAGTTTTTTATAAGGGCAAATTACCATCGCAATAGCATCAAGTGATTCTTTATTTATTGGTATCTTAGTATCTTAATCTGACTCTATGGGCCTGTTGGTTTTTTATGCGGTTATTTCTATCTTTTTTTCATTTTTGTGCTCGGTCTTAGAAGCCGTCTTACTCAGCATCAATCCCACCTTTGTAAACATCAAGAAAAAAGAAGGCAAGACCTACGCAGATACCTTGGAAACATTAAAGAATGATGTCGATAAGCCTCTAATTGCCATTCTTACACTAAATACCATAGCGCATACGGTAGGTGCAATATTGGTGGGGGTACAAGCCAAAGCTGCCTATTCAGAATTATACGGTACTACCCAAAGAACATTTTTAGGTATTGAATTCACAGAAGATCTTATGGTCGGTGTCGTTTCGACAATCATGACCATTTTAATTTTAGTAGCCTCTGAAATTATTCCGAAAACAATTGGAGCCACCTATTGGAGACAATTGGCCAATTTCACCGCTAAATCTTTAAAAGTTATGGTATTGGCCCTAAAATGGACCGGTCTTTTATGGGTACTACAATTGTTTACCAAACTAGTGGGAGGAAAGGGGCATCACGGAAGCGTTTTAAGCCGCGAAGACTTTACGGCCATGACCGATATCGCACATGAGGAGGGTGTTTTTGAAAAATCTGAATCTACGATTATTAAAAACCTACTCCGTTTCGACGAAGTTCTGGTCAAAGACATTATGACACCTCGCGCCGTAGTAAAAATTGCGGCAGAGGATAAAACTATCGCAGAATTTTTCGAAAATAATCCTAAAATGCGATTTTCGCGTATTCCGGTCTATAATGGTAAGGTAGATAATATCACCGGATTTGTTCTCAAAGACAATATTTTAGAGGAAATGGTAAACGATAATGGTCACCTACCCTTATCAGAAATTAAAAGAGAAATTCTAATTACAGCCCGAGACACGCCAATCCCTCAATTATTCAATACTTTGATATCTAAACGAGAACACATTGCCTTGGTCGTAGACGAATATGGCTCGATTAGCGGTCTGGTTACCATGGAAGATGTTATCGAAACCCTCTTAGGGCTTGAAATCATGGACGAGAGCGATAATGTGGCCGATTTACAACAATTGGCACGAAAGAATTGGGAAGAGCGTGCCAAGCGAATCGGAGTCATTGAAAAAGCTCCTAAAGAAGAATAATGGAGTCAGCTAATATAAAAACACCGCTCGGTATGGTAAAAATTGAAGGGGACATGTTGGGGTTGTCCTCAATTACTATATTAGATTCCAATCAAGAACCTGATGCTATTTTTCCCAAAATTTTGGAAGATGCGATTCATCAGTTGCAAGAATATTTCAAGGGAAAGCGCCGAGCCTTCACTATAAATTTAAATCCCAAGGGCACTGATTTTCAAAAAAAAGTATGGGAAGCGCTACGGCATATCCCTTACGGCAAAACTATGTCATATCTAGAGCTCGCTAAAACCTTAGGCGATATAAAGGCCATTCGTGCGGTCGCTGCGGCTAACGGCAAAAATCCGTTATGGATTGTCATTCCGTGTCATCGCGTCATTGGTAGCGATGGGTCTTTAACAGGATATGCTGGCGGTTTACATCGTAAGAAATGGCTTTTAAATCATGAAAACCCCGTAAAACAGCAATCGCTTTTTGATTGACAACCGACTGATAGGTTTGTTGTAGTAGTGTAATTACTGATAAAAAGGTTTACACCTTCCGTTTGTCGCCAGGATATCTCCACAAAACGAGATACTAAAATAAAGAACCCCCTACTAAAAATAAAAAATAGACTACACAGTCTACCTTACCGCGACTTATACAAAATCATCCAATATCCAAACAACTCTATATCGAGAATGATGTTTGTAGGCAATGTCTTCCAAAAATTTGTTCGTATCTTCAATTCAATAATACAACATCGGTATAAAAATGTTACAAAAAATCAACTTGGAGCATATTCTATTTTTGGATATTGAGACCGTACCGGAAAATGAAAATTACGACCAATTAGATGATGAAAGGAAAGATTTGTGGGAGCAGAAGACAAGATATCAGCGTAAAGATGAATTCACGGCAGAGGAGTTCTATGACCGTGCAGGAATCTGGGCCGAATTCGGAAAAATCATCTGTTTATCAGTAGGTTATTTTCATTTAAAAGGTGATCTAAGAACATTCCGGACCACGAGTTTTCATGGCCCTGAAGCTAAACTATTGAAAGAATTTAAAAACCTATTGAATGGTCATTTCAGTGGGTCTAAACATTTGATGTGCGGACACAATGCTAAAGAATTTGATTTTCCATACATAGCACGGAGAATGATTATTCAGGGTATAGAGCTTCCTTATAAGTTAAATCTGTTCGGAAAAAAGCCATGGGAGGTGCCGCATTTAGATACTATGGATCTCTGGAAATTTGGTGATTATAAGCACTTCACTTCTTTAAAACTGATGGCCAACATTCTGGGTATACCATCTCCTAAGGAAGATATCGATGGCAGTATGGTTCGCGATGTCTTTTACAAGGAAAACGATTTAGATCGTATAATCAACTATTGTGAATTGGATGTGGTTACCACGGCTCAGGTTTTTCTGAGATTGCGGAACGACGAACTATTAGATGAAAGTGAAATCAAGAAAGTTTGATTTTCAAACACCAAAAGTCTTATCCATTAAACTTTAGTTGAATATAAACGGGAAAATGATCGCTGTAGCCTCCTATGTACTTACGCCCAACATATGTACGGTATGGCGTGCCTTTAAATTTCCCTTTGAACTCGGTCAAAAAAACCTCATCAAAAATATTGGCGTGGGCAAAACTATGTGTCCCTTTTTTATGGTTCAAAAAATTATGTGAAACCATAATCTGATCGAACAAGCTCCAACTACGTTTATAATTCACACTTCCCCTTTCATGTGGTATGTGCAATTTTTCCATGGGATTGTACAAATATGGCAACTCCATCAAGTTTTTGATACTTTCCGATTTAGGCCCAGCGTTGAAATCACCCATAATAATATAATTGGGGTCAACAAATTCTCTTTCTATCTTGGCCATATACCTTTTTAATGTTTCCGCCGCAATTACCCTTTTATAATTTGTTTCATTTACACCATTTCGACGAGATGGCCAGTGGTTTACGAAAACATGTACTTCTTCTCCGTTGAGTTCTCCTAACACATAGAGAATATCGCGCGTGGTATCACGCTCGCCATTGGGGTTATTTACGAACAGGGTAATGGGTTCTGAATATTTTACGGTAAAATTGCTTTTACGGTAGATCAAGGCAGTGTCGATACCTCTTTCGTCAGGCGAATCATAATGCACATAATCATAATCGATATCACATAAAGGCTCTGACCCGATAAGGTCTTCCATCACATCTTTATTCTCGACCTCGGCAACTCCGACAAGGGCCGGCGGAGCGGTGGTATGCTCGTTACCTATCTCTGAAATGGTCTTGGCCAGTTTATAAAGCTTTCTTCTGTAACGTTTATTCGACCACTTTTTAGCACCTTTTGGGGTGAAATCATCGTCCAAGGTTTTAGGATCATCTTTGGTATCGAACAGATTCTCTAAGTTATAGAATGCAATGGTGTGAAGTTGCCTCCTTTTACTTCGCTTGAAGAATGAAAAAAGCATGATTTTTTTTTGAGCAAATAAATTTACGAAAATTGCTTGGTCAGTATTGCTTAAATTTGCACTTTAATAAAGTTATGCTAGAAAAGAAATCCATAGAATACGAAAAAGCCGTTCTAATCGGGGTACTGAACAAGGAACAGGATGAAAAGAAAGTGACCGAATATCTCGACGAGTTAGAATTCTTGACATATACGGCCGGTGGCGAAGTTGCCAAACGCTTCGTACAGCGTATGGACACCCCCAACCCTAAAACCTTAATCGGTAGCGGAAAAATGGAGGAGGTAGAAGCCTATGTAAAGGAAAATGACATTGGATCCGTTATTTTTGATGATGAACTAACCCCAGGTCAACAGCGTAACATTGAAAAGCAGCTTCGCTGTAAAATTTTGGATCGCACCAGCCTAATACTTGATATTTTCGCCCAGCGAGCCCAAACGAGCTACGCCCGAACCCAGGTCGAATTGGCGCAATACGAATACCTCTTACCAAGGCTGACCGGCCTTTGGACACACTTAGAACGTCAAAAGGGAGGTATTGGAATGCGTGGCCCAGGGGAAACAGAAATCGAAACGGATAGACGTATCGTTCGCGACCGTATTTCGTTGCTCAAGAAAAAATTGACGAAAATCGATAGGCAAATGGAAACCCAGCGAGGCAACCGGGGCTCATTGGTAAGAGTTGCATTGGTGGGCTATACGAACGTCGGAAAGTCTACGCTTATGAACGTCATCAGTAAAAGTGATGTTTTTGCCGAAAACAAACTTTTTGCAACTCTAGATACTACGGTTCGAAAAGTTGTTATTGGCAATCTTCCCTTTCTCTTAAGTGATACCGTAGGATTTATTCGAAAACTGCCTACACAATTGGTCGAAAGCTTTAAAAGTACGCTCGACGAGGTACGCGAAGCCGACTTGCTATTGCACGTTGTAGATATATCACACCCTAATTTCGAGGAGCATATAGCCTCTGTAAACCAAATTTTAGATGAAATAGAGAGTGCCGATAAAGAAACCATTATGGTCTTTAACAAAATAGATCAATATGTTCACGAAACCATCGATGACGATGACCTGATGACCGAAAAAACATCCAAACATTTTACCATAACGGAGTGGAAAAAAACATGGATGCAACGTGTGGGGAAAAATGCACTTTTCATTTCTGCATTGAACAAAGAAAATTTAGATGAGTTTCGTACTCGGGTATATGAAGAGGTGCGCGATATTCATGTAACTCGCTTTCCCTATAACAACTTTTTATATCCCGAACACTTGGATGAATATTGACTTTTAGAGCTTTATTAAAAGACCCATCCGTGATTTAAATAGTTTAGCGTCTATTCTTCAGACATACAATTAGAAATATTTGCACTTCCGTTTTCACGCTCGTTAATACCGTTTGTCGAAGAAAACGAACCGTTGCTATTTTTCACAACATTTTACTCTTAGTTCACAACAATAATTTC
>TARA_R110002049_G_scaffold17731_3_pt1 | contig 154373 bp, 146 predicted proteins | sample TARA_R110002049 | Tara Oceans TARA_R110002049 (sample SAMEA4396941) | marine metagenome | biome: Polar Biome; feature: [SRF] surface water layer (ENVO:00010504); material: water (ENVO:00002006), including particulate matter (ENVO:01000060) such as... | depth 5 m | reverse complement strand
AAAAAAAAAAAAAAAAAATGAGAACAGGGCAATTTTATTCTTCCTCGGAAGAATCTTCCTTCTCAGAAAAATCAGTAATGCCGTTGTCATGAAGTAAGTTATACCATTGTATAACCTTTTTTATGTCACTGGCATAAACACGATCTTCATCGTAATCAGGGAGCACCTCGAAGAAATATTCTTCCAATTTTAGTTTCTCCTCCTTATGTCCCACGGCAGTTTTGGCTCCCTTTTCCTTTACTTGTATTCTCAAGAACACTTCTCGTAATGGCAATTCTTGCTCTAGTGTATAGATGGCAATCTCAGAAAGCACGCTAACATTACTTCGCAAACCAACCGTAATTCGTTTACCATCGAGCAACGATTCTGCAACAAATCCAGTTCGTGTTTGGGTTACTAATTTGTAAAGGCCAGGTTTACCGGCAATAGATAAAATTTTGTCTAAACTCATTTAAAATCTTTATTTCAGGGCGCAAATATTAAATTTTTCCTGTAATTAAATTAAATTTTAACGTCCTTTTTTAAGGTTTGGAAAACGCATTCGATACTCTACTTTGACATTACCCTTAGAAATATTGGCAAGACGATTTTTTAATAACCGCCTTTTTAACGATGACAACTTATCGGTAAACAAGACTCCTTCGATATGATCGTACTCATGTTGAATTACACGGGCCAAAAGTCCATCGTAGGTTTCAGTATGTCTTTCAAATTTTTCATCGACATAGGTAATGTTGATCGTGTCTTTTCTATTCACGTCTTCCCTTACATCGGGTATACTCAGGCAACCTTCGTTAAAAGCCCATTCGGCCCCTGTTTCTTCCTCTATTTGGGCATTAATAAAAACCTTTCTAAAACCTTTTAATGCTTTTTGCTCTTCAGCGGAGAGCTCATCATCATCGGCAAAGGGTGTCGTATCGACAACAAACAACCGTATGGGCTGCCCTATCTGAGGAGCAGCAATACCGACCCCATGGGCATTATACATGGTCTCCCACATATTGTTTATTAATTCTTCTAAATTTGGATGACTCTTTTCAATAGCCTTGGCCATTTTTCGTAAAACGGGGTCACCGTATGCAACAATTGGTAATATCATGTTAACTCATTCTAGTTAAGTACGCTTGCAAAATCAAAGTCGCGCTAATTTCATCGACCAAAGCTTTGTCTCTCCGCTGTTTTTTTTTCAGTCCACCGTCGAGCATACTTTGAAATGCCATTTTAGAGGTAAAACGCTCATCTTGCCGATCTATGGGAATATCAGGAAATGCTTTGACCAGCCGTTTTAAAAAGGGCTGGATCAGCGCCTCAGATTCTGAGGGAGTACTGTCCATTTGTTTGGGCTCACCGATAATAATGCGTTCTACTGTTTCTGTTTTAATATAATTTTGTAAAAAAGGCAGCAGTTCATGTGTGGTGACAGTGGTAAGTCCGGAAGCAATTAATTGCAACTCATCGGTAACTGCAACCCCCGTTCTTTTTTTTCCATAGTCTAAAGCCAGTATTCTACCCAATCCTAAATTTTTGGCAAAAATAACCATAAAATGTTATACGTGTAAAAAGAAATATGAATTCCGACCCTACCCGTGTATATTTGTCAAAATTAATAGTACAAAAAATGAATGAATTAAAGAACACCATAGAAAAGGCCTGGGAGAACAGGGAATTGTTAAAAGAAACGGCTACTCAAGATGCCATTCGTCAAGTTGTTGATTTATTGGATGCCGGTAAACTTCGTTGTGCAGAACCTACCGCCGATGGTTGGCAGATCAATGAATGGGTAAAAAAGGGTGTGGTGCTCTACTTTCCTATCCAGAAAATGGAAACCCTGGAGGCGGGAATTTTTGAATACCATGATAAAATTCCATTAAAAAAAGGATATAAAGAGAAAGGCATACGGGTAGTGCCCCATGCCGTAGCACGACATGGCGCTTATATTTCCGCCGGCACGATTTTAATGCCTAGTTATGTCAATATCGGTGCATACGTCGATGAAGGCACTATGGTCGATACTTGGGCCACGGTAGGCAGCTGTGCCCAGATTGGCAAAAATGTACATTTGAGTGGCGGTGTAGGTATTGGAGGCGTATTGGAACCCTTGCAGGCTGCCCCGGTAATTATAGAAGATAATGCTTTTATCGGTTCGCGATGTATTGTGGTCGAGGGTGTTCGCGTAGAAAAGGAAGCTGTGCTTGGAGCCAATGTCGTACTAACGGCCTCGACTAAAATTATAGATGTCACCGGAGACGAACCTGTTGAACGCAAGGGATTGGTTCCCGCCCGCTCGGTAGTGATTCCCGGGAGTTATACTAAAAAATTCCCTGCCGGGGAGTTTCAAGTTCCTTGTGCTTTGATTATAGGAACACGAAAGGAAAGTACCAACAAAAAAACATCATTGAACGATGCGCTTCGTGAGTATGACGTAGCCGTATAACTATTGATTTACGCAGAGTAAACAAAAAGAGCATTGGGCTGACCAGAAGAACAACATGCTTCGGGTACAGCCCATTTTCATAAAAACGTAGATCAAACAATCGCAATTAGATGAAATTTGTATTCTTCTGTGTTTTCTTGGCAAATTCTCTATGTTATCCTCAGCATAAAAATATAGAAGGAGTAGTAAAAAGTTATGAAAATGATGCACCGCTACCCTATGTTAATATCGGAATTGCGCACAAGGCAATTGGAACCGTTTCCGATAAAAATGGTTTTTTCAGTCTTTCTTTAAACGATAATGCAACCCAAAAAGATTCAGTTACCTTCTCTTACGTAGGCTTCCGAACAAAAAAGTATGCAACATCGGAATTAAACAATAAACACAATATCATCTTACTTCATCCAGAAAGCGTTGAATTGAACGAGGTTGTTGTTAGTTCCACAAAAATTAAACGGAAACCAAAAAAAATAGGGCGCTCTTCTAAAGGTCTTGGCCTAACCCATATGAACTTTTATAGCTACAACGAAAAAGATGTTGACGATAGATTGAGTAAAGAGGTAGGTATGAAATTCAAAATAAAAAGCAGTTGTCATATTAAAGACCTGAACTTTAAAATAACATCAAACGATTTTACTTCCTTAAAGTTCAGATTAAATTTCTATAAAATCATTGACGGACTTCCTTCTAATCTGCTCATAAACAAAAATGTTGTTTTTGAAGTAAAGAATAATTTCATAGGATGGTTCAAAGTAAATTTAGAACCTCATGAAATCTATTTAGAGGACAAGACCGAAGCGATTGCAGTATCCATACAATGGCTTGAAAGTGTCAAAGAGAATAATAGAAGTAAATATTTCGCTATCTCAACGGCTGCCTCGCCATTGCATACAGCTTATTACAGGGAAAAAACAATGGACACTTGGTCAAAAAGCGGACAAAGCTTAAGTTTTTACTTAAATGCCTTATGCGAATAAAAAAGCAATTTTAAAATTTAATAAAAAAACACCCAACCATTTTTAAGTTTTTGCATCTCAGGTAAAGACAGTGTATAATTGCCGTCATCGTTATAATGCACAAATTTTAATTCTTAAAAAATTTGTAGGATTTCACTTGTTATAAACAATTTTTTCTACATTTTTTTGTTATACTTTTGTATTAATTAAAAATTGCTTTGTTAGCCCATGCATACTTCGTCAGAAAAAATATCCGCAGTCATCATTACGTTCAACGAAATGGGTTACATACAAAACTGTATTGAATCGGTTGAATTTGCTGATGAAATTATCGTTGTAGATTCGTACAGCACTGACGGTACTTTTGAATTTTTACAAACCCATCCTAAGGTAAAAGTCATTCAAAACCCTTTCGAAAACTTCACTTCACAGAAGTCATTCGCATTAAAGCAGGCCACCAATGATTGGGTATTGTTCTTAGATGCCGATGAAGTAGTACCCGATGGCCTTCGTGAAGAAATAAAGGCAACACTTGACAACGGCACAGACATCGCTGCCTATTGGTTTTATAGAAAATTTATGTTCAAAAATGATTTGTTACGCTTCAGCGGCTGGCAAACAGACAAAAACTATAGGCTTTTCAGAAAGAGCAAAGCTAAATTCTCAGATAAAAAAATAGTTCATGAAACTTTAGATGTTAATGGTGAGTCAGGTATCATGCAAGAAAAACTCATTCATTATTGCTATAAAGATTACACCGATTATAGAGCAAAAATGCTCAAATACGGAAGACTAAAAGCAAAAGAAGATTTTTATAAGGAGCGAAAATTCAATTACCTTTTCATGCTAATAAAGCCCACATGGAAATTCTTTAATCATTATTTTCTAAGGTTGGGAATCCTGGATGGGAAAAAAGGAATGATCATTTGTCATTTAAACGCCCTGAGTGACTTAGAACGCTATCGTGAACTTAAAAAATTGGAAAAAAAGAACGAATTGGCTTACTATTTACTGATGCCATAGTAGGTCCAGACCGACCGACTTTTTTTCGTTTCTTTTCGAATAGCCATATTTTTCTCAATAGATTCCGGTGTTTTATATCCCCTTTTATGATCTAAGTGAACACAAACTGCACTATACCGCAATTGTTTTGACTTAATACCAAAGTTGAACAAGCGTTCGCCCAATTCACGATCCTGCCCCCCGTATTGCATTCTTTCATCAAAACCGTTTACGTTCAATATATCTTTTTTCCATCCTGAGGAATTATGTCCGTTCCAACTTGCATTGGTCGGGGTAAACGTGTTAAAAAATTTTGATATGAAGCCTCTGGCGGTCAGCTTGTTATTTTTAAATGTCTTAGGAATGCCCATACTCCTCAACCATTGGATATTAAAACAATTTTGTTGATCAATATCTGACAAATTAATAGCTTTCGAGATATTCATAGGCAGCATATAATATCCTCCCGATATAAAATAGCCGATTTCCTTGTTTATATAATGTACTTCTACAAAATCTTCCCGCGGAATACAATCACCATCGGTCATAATAATATAGGAAGCATTGCAGGCAACTACAGCTTTGTTAAGAATACGTGATTTTTGAAACCCCTCGTCTTCTTGCCAAACATGTACAATCGGATAAGAAACCTCTTTGCTATATTTTTCGATTACCTCCTTGGTTTTGGGCCCAGATCCATCATCGGCAATGACAACTTCAAAATTTTTGAAAGTTTGACAATTAAACCCCCAAAGCACCTTCTTTAACCACTCTTCAGAATTATAGGTACTTACAATAACAGATATTTTAGGAATCTCCATAGTCGGACAAAAATATAAAAGTCTTATTGTATATCTTTGCTTTCCTCTCAATTTTTATGGGCAACTATGCTGAAAAAAATAATTTATGGGCTTCTTAAAAAAATGAAGTTCCTTCCTGCCGATTTTTATTTGAAAATATATTACGAATATTATGTCGGAAAAAAGTTGGATTTGGAAAATCCCATCGAATTCAATCAAAAAATTCAGTGGTTGAAGGCCTACTACAGACCCCCCATTCTTACACAGTTGGTAGATAAATACGAAGTTCGCAAATATGTTGAAGAAGTTGTCGGGGCAAAATATCTCAATGAACTTATCAAGGTTTATGACCGTAGTAGTGCGGTTAATTTTGATGAACTGCCCGAACAATTTGTAATCAAAGCCGTTCATGGTTACCATTTTAACCTCATTGTCGAAGATAAATCTAAACTGAATAGAACAAAGGCCAGATTCCTATTTAAAAAATGGATGTCTAAAAACCAATATTCCCGAGGAGGTCAAGAATGGGCTTATAAAAATGTCAAACCCCGATTGATCGCTGAAAAATACTTGTCGGAAATGGGGAAGGCCGCCATAAATGACTATAAATTTTTCTGCTTTTCGGGGAGTCCTACGTTTGTTCAAGTAGATTTAGATAGAACTACGGGACATGTACGTAGTTACTATAGTAGTGATTGGCAGAAATTAGACTTTGCAACCATAGGTATCAAACCATTTTCCGGAGAACTCGAGAAACCAAAAAACTACGATGAAATGTTAGAGGTCGCCACCAAACTGGCAGGAAAATTTCCTTTTGTACGCGTAGATCTATACAATATCGATGGTGCTATTTTATTTGGCGAAATGACGTTCTACCCCACCGATGGGCGTATGGATTTCATTCCCGATAGTTACAATACCACAATAGGTAATTACATGACCCTACCCAAGGTGCCGGACGGGCAAAAGTATATTACCGATATTTAAGATTTGTTCTCTCGAACTTTTTTGATAATATAGTATCCATCCGTCAGACAATACCCAACAACTTTTTTTAACAATTAAATACTCTTAAAATTGACTAAAGAAATTCAAAAATGTATTGAAATACTCGAAAAAGGTGGCCTTATTCTCTACCCTACCGACACGGTTTGGGGCATTGGCTGTGATGCCACCAATAGTCAAGCAGTACAAAAAGTATATGACCTAAAACAAAGAAAAGACAGTAAAGCGCTCATCTGTTTGGTTGCCAACGATTTTATGCTAGAAAAACACGTGGATCACGTTCCAGATTTGGCTTACGATATCATGGACCTTGCCACAAAACCAACAACCATTATTTATGACAAGCCCAAAGGTGTCGCCAAAAATTTGATCGCTTCAGATAATAGCCTTGCCATTCGTGTAGCCTCCGATAAATTCTGCCGCTACCTCATCAATAAATTTAAAAAGCCTCTCGTATCGACATCTGCCAATAAATCGGGCTTACCAACGCCTATGACCTTCGGCGAAATAGGCGCTGATATTTTAAAAGGAGTAGACTATGTAGTAAGTTTGCACCAAAATGACCAAAACGGAAAACCTTCGTCGATCATCAAATTAGGAAATGACGGCACAGTCAAAGTAATCCGCGAATAAATTAATTGAAACAGGCACTTATACCCCTATAATCTGGGCTTAAAGGTAGCCAAGGGCACAGCTCTCGCCACATAATCTGAATAATGCCACAAAAAAATTACAAACAAGCAATTGAAGACCCTGTTTTCTCAATAATTACAGAAGCTTCCGAAAATCTTCAAGTACAGTGTTATGTCATCGGTGGTTTCGTTCGTGATTTCCTGCTGGAAAGGGGAAATCCAAAAGACATTGACATAGTGGCCATCGGAAGTGGTATTGAACTAGCGCGAAAAGTGGCATCAAAATTACCCGGAAAGCCTAAGGTTTCTATATTTAAAAATTTTGGTACGGCCATGATAAAGCATGGGGATCTTGAAATTGAATTTGTAGGTGCCCGTAAAGAAAGTTATCACCGCGATAGCAGAAAGCCGGTTGTGGAAGACGGTACTTTAGAAGATGACCAAAACCGAAGGGATTTCACCATAAACGCTTTAGCCCTTTCCCTCAATTCTTCAAATTTAGGAGATTTGCTCGACCCTTTTGATGGCATTGGCGATTTAGAACAAAAAATGATACGAACCCCTTTGGCGCCGGGTGTCACCTATTCCGATGACCCGTTACGAATGATGCGGGCCATACGTTTTGCTTCCCAATTGAATTTTACGATACAATTAGAATCGCTTCAGGCGATAACGGAGAATAAAGAACGTATCAAAATTGTTAGCAAGGAACGTATTGTCGAGGAATTGCATAAAATTATTGCAAGCAAAAAGCCATCCAAGGGATTTGCCCTGCTTCACAAAACAGAACTGCTTCCCATTATCTTACCTGAACTCACGGCACTTGAAGGCATAGAAGAGATTGAAGGCCAACGACACAAAGATAATTTTTGGCATACACTAGAAGTTGTAGATAATATTTCAAAAACAACCGATAACCTTTGGTTGCGTTGGGCAGCTTTGCTACATGATATTGGTAAGGCACCGACAAAAAAGTTCCATAAAAAAAACGGTTGGACGTTTCATGGGCATGAATTCGTAGGTTCTAAAATGGTCTATAAATTGTTCAAACGGTTGCGCCTACCTCTAAACGACAAAATGAAGTTCGTTCAAAAAATGGTATTATTGAGTTCTCGGCCCATTGTGCTTTCAGAAGACTTTGTGACCGATTCGGCTGTTCGCCGTTTGGTTTTTGATGCAGGCGATAATGTAGATGATCTTATGACACTTTGCGAAGCTGACATCACCACAAAAAATCCAAGAAAACAAAAAAAGTATACCAACAATTTTAAATTGGTAAGAAAGAAAATTGAAGAGGTCGAAGCACGTGACCATGTACGCAACTTTCAGCCTCCGGTAAGTGGAGAAGAAATTATGGCTACTTTCAATTTATCCCCTTCTAAAGAAATTGGCATCATCAAAGATGCTATTAAAGAAGCGATTCTTAATGGCGAAATTCCTAATGAACCCGATGCTGCGAGGGTCTATATGCTCAAACTTGGAAAGGGAATGGGGCTGACACCTACCTAAAAATTCTTACCTCACTGATTTCCAATAAAAAAACCACCCACTTTTATATCATTTGCCAACATGAATTTTCGCTTAAACCAGTACATTGCCAGAGCTGCATTGCATTGCACATCTTCCACTAAAGATCGAAGTTTAGCGTCATTCAAGAAAAACGAACTTTTATTCAGAAGAAGCGAAGTATAACCATCCCTTTCTTTTTAATATTCCTCAAGTAGGGTTACTTTTGTATTGCAGATATACCGCCCTATGTTCACGTTTAGAAAAATAGCAAAAGTTTCACTGATACTCGTGTATTTGGTCATTGTAGCCGGTGCGGTAGTACGCATGACCGGCAGCGGCATGGGATGCCCCGATTGGCCAAAGTGTTTCGGCCATTATATTCCCCCAACCGACATTTCCGAATTAGAGTGGCATCCTAATATTTCAATAAAAAAAGGACAAGTCATCATCGTCGATGAGACGCTTCAGGTTGCCCGGGCCAGTTTTAAAACGTCGACTACGTATAACCCAACAAATTGGGAACAATATACCAAACATGATTATGCCATTTTTAACCCGACCCATACTTGGATCGAATACATCAATCGTCTTTTTGGCGCCTTGGCAGGGCTAGCCACTTTTGTTTTGGCCCTTTACTCCTCAAAATTTTGGAAAACCCATAAAAAAATAACCGTACTTTCCTGGTTGGTGGTTTTTGCGATGGGGTTTCAAGGTTGGCTGGGCGCAACCGTAGTCTATTCAGTTTTAGAACCTGTCAAAATAACCATACACATGGTAATGGCCTTGATTATTGTTGCCATGGTGTTGCACCTAATTTTTATTTCAAAGGGTACAAAGTCGCCTTTTATATATGACCCCACTCTTGGTAAATGGGTGATTTTTGCATTGTGTTTGACCTTGGTTCAAATAATATTGGGTACCCAAGTGCGCCAGTTCATCGATGAGCAAATAGATCTTTTGGGCCCTGGTACAAATGATTTATGGCTTCACAACCCCGATTTGATGTTCTACTTACATCGTTCAGTCTCGATAGTTGTTGTAGGGCTCAATTTATTTCTGGGTTATCGGATCTATTCACTTAAACTTGGTTTCACAAAAATCAATTGGGTATTGTTACTGATTGTGGCAGAAATAATTACCGGCATGGTCATGTTTTACGCAGACTTTCCTTTTTCAAGTCAATCACTACACTTGGTAATGGCGTCCTTACTTTTTGGCGTTCAGTATTATTTAGTTTTAGAAGTGGTTTATGCTAAAACAAGTCATAAAACTTTGTAACTTTGCATTCGCTAAAAATGGAAGGGGAATGATCTATAAAATCAGGGTTATTTTAGATGCTGAAGAAGATATCTTTAGAGATATCGAGATTGATGCTGCATATTCTTTGGAAGAATTTCACAATGCAATTACCCAGTCCTTCGGATTTGATGGTAATGAAATGGCATCTTTTTACACCTGTGACGCAGATTGGAACCAAGATGAAGAAATCGCTCTTTTTGATATGAACGAAGGCGGTTCGGATGTGCGTTTGATGAATGAAAGTTTCTTGGAGGATGTTCTGACGCGGCATACTCCCAAACTCATATATGTCTATGACTTTTTGAGTATGTGGACGTTTTTTGTCGAATTGGCCGATATCGTAGAAAAAGAGGACGGAAGGTCATACCCAAATGTACTATTTAGTTTTGGCGAATTGCCAGAATTTCCGCCAGAAAAGAATTTCGAGGCCGAAAAAACAGTTGATTTGGATAACAGCTTTGAAAATTACGATGATTTTGATTTCGACGAGAATTGGAACTGACCTTCCACAACTCCATTTCAAAAAAAACATTACATCCAAAGAAAGAAGATTTCCCCATCCTTGGTAATTAAAACGGAACATACACTATGATCAATCTTTATGCTACCCAAATCGAAAGCCTTTCACTGCATCGCGTAGGCAACAAAAATAAAGGTGAAGGTATATTTTTATCGGCCGAACCCTTTCGTTTAAACGATGAAACCTCAGGATTACTTAAAGAGTATTTTTTTAAGCCGTTTCGGGAGAAAGAAGAAAACTATTTCCGTTTGGCAAATGAAGTCGACGTCGAATTCAACGAGATTCATAAAATTGTCTCCGAAGCATTTGCCGACCCTTCTAGTATTCACGCCAATTCGCAGAAGATTGCCACACACTTGTTCGAGCAGTCGAACCACCCACACATCAAAAGTGGTGAAGTATATGTTGCCTATTTGAGCGGGGCGCTTTTAGACAATGAAAAAGTTGATGCCATAGGGGTTTTTAAAAGCGAGCTAAAACATGATTTCTTTCAATTTGAGGAGAAAGGAAGCAATCTTGACATCGTAATTCAACAAGGCATCAATATCAACAAATTAGACAAGGGTTGTCTTATATTCAATATAAACAAAGAAGAGGGTTATAAGGTGCTCTCAGTTGACAGCAACCGCTACGATGCGAAATATTGGATTGAAAATTTCTTGGGGGCCGATGCCCTTACCGATGAAAATTTTTATACCAAAAGCTACCTAAAATTCTGCCAGAACTTTGCAAAAGACGTGGTTTTACCTGCTGAAGACAAGCAGCAAGAAGTGCTGTTTATGAACCGGGCCGTAAATCATTTTGCAAAAAACGACGCTTTCGAAGAAAGCAGCTTTTTGAACGAGGTGATGGAAAACCCAGAACTTATACCTGAATTCAAAAATTACAAAGTAGACAAAGGGCCCAAATATAGTATTGAAGACGTTTCCAATTTTGATATCGCCAATAAAGCGGTTTCCGACGCTCGGAAAAAAATGAAAAACGTAATCAATTTAGACACCCATATTCAAATTAAAATGGATTTTATCAATCCTGAATCTGCCCAAAAATTTGTTGAAAAAGGATGGGACGAAGAACGACAGATGTACTATTATCTCGTCTATTTCAATAAGGAAGAGAAAAGTTGACCAACAAATGGACAGTAATAAATGGGTTAGAAGCTATATACTTCTAACCCTTTTTGCTTCTTGGGCACATCACAAATTGCTTTTTAGATTCTAATTTTTTTCTCTAAAATCTGTTTCATACTTACATCTTGGTAATTCCTTTTCACAAAATCGAGGGCCAAATTAAGCACTTGCCCCATGGTTTTACATTTTTTAAAATCCATATCCAAGGTAAGCTCATAAATCTCGGCCTTTAATCGTTTAATATTTTCGGGTAGTGAAATATCATCGACCTTGGCAGAATTGAGCAGGCGTTTGATCCGATTTCCCGAACTAATAATGCGTTTTGCCACTATCGACCGCTCTTCGATTTTATATTGGTCTACCGAATCATTCTGCAATTTATTCCGTACCAATTCGACCATAATGAAATTTTCTTTAAAAAACTGAGGACGATACACCTTTAATTTCCCTTCAAAACATTGCTGATCAAAGTCTATGGCCCGTATGCGGTACACGACATGGTCAAAATCGTGAACTGGCACAATAACATAATTGTAAGACCTCATATCTCCCAACAAACGAATCATACACCGTTCATTGAATTTTACGAATTCTTTGGCCAATTGCGACTTTTCAGACTCGGTACAATTCGGCAACATGTCTTTTATAAAAACGTCTCCCGGGATTCCCGCAATATGCTCTTCGATAAGGGTATCTTTGCATACCAAAAAATTAAGGTTATAGGGTGACAACATGTGCTCGAGCTCTAAACCGTAAATACGGGAGGCATCTGTTTTCTTGACATAAAAATAGGTGAAGTTGTCGTTCAGAACATTTCGTACGCGAATGCGAAACGGTTTCGAATTTCCAAAAGTGCAATAATCCACGGCATCCACGTTCAGATACTGAAAAATACGATCACTACCATCAGAATGCAAAATGGAATATACTTTTTTCAAGCTCAAATCTATCTCTTGCCTTTCAGAATCGGAATAATATACCCTCACCCATAACGTATCTTCTTCATCAGCATCATAAACCACGACCGACCCGGCAAATCGTAATAAATCTTCATAAAAAATGGGGATCTCAATTTTACGGTTATAGTTATCCAGGTAAGCGTCTAACTTCGAGCTCACGGGATACGTTGGCTTCTTCTTCGACATTAATCGCTCTTCTGACATATTGGGATAGTTTCTAGCAAAATAGCCATTTCTATCTAAAAAAAGACTGATTTTAAACTTAATTTTTCCCAAAAAAACCACAGAAAAATGAGCTTTGGCAACATTTTTTTTTGCTGTTGATGATATATCTTTTCATTTGCGCCCAATTGACATCTATAATTGAGCGATTGTGTTGCGAACCCCCCAAATCAGATACCTTTTAGTCATATTTTTATTTGCTTTCAGTCACTCGGTATTCGCTCAATTGAGCGATTTACACTATCTGCCGCCTCTTAAACAAGGGGGCAATAACCAAGCTATCAGAGAACAGGCGGTTTATTTGTCAACTCCTGAAACAGGGACATTTAACGTAAATGTATACCAAGGTACAAACCCTGCGGCCATTGCGACCCTGTCGTTATCAAATGCTACACCTGTAACCTACTATTTGGCAAATGGCGATAATGAAATTACATTGGTAACAAATGCCAACACTGGAATAGTACTTACCGGTAGTGGCTTACGTTTTGAATCTACAGGAGGAGAAAAGTTTTATGTAAATTACCGGGGAAGCTCCAATTCACAATCAACATCACTCACCAGTAAAGGCAGGCAAGCAATGGGAACCTTATTCAAATGGGGAGGTATCCCAAATAGGGCCTCCCAAAACAGTTTGACCAATACGGTCGGTATTATGGCTACCGAAGATAATACCGTGGTAGACATATATGGGTATGATCCCAATTGCGAATTTAGACTGCAAAACAATGCCGGAGGTATTACGGCGAACACCTACCAAGTAACCTTGGATGCCAATGAAACTTTTGTAATGGAAGCGTACGTCAAACAAACAACTGCCAATGTAGACGGGTGGTTAGGGGCTACCATACAATCTACTAAAAATATAGTCATTAGTAATGGTGGACTCAACATTGGCGTAAGAACGGGCAATGGCAGTAGAGATGCTGCCATAGACCAGCCCGTACCCCAAAATAGAATTGGAAAAGAATATGTTTTTATTCGGGGCAACGGGGTCAGTGACACCGAAAAACCCATTATTATAGGCACCCAGAACAACACTGCTATTTTTGTAAACGGCTCGACCACGCCGATTGCCACAATAAACAATGGTGACTACTTTGAGATTCCTGAAAGCAATTATTCAAGTTCATCGGCCGGGGGAAACATGTTTGTAACAACCTCTAAAGATGCCTACGCCTATCAACTATTGGCCGGGGGTAGCTCGATAGTGACCGTGGGACTCAATTTCGTTGCCCCCGTTAACTGTCTTTTGCCCGATAACCTAAATAACATTCCAGATATTCAAAATGCTGCCGGAATCACTATGAACGGTGGTGTCACCATCATTGCCTCTACTTCCACCCCCGATGCCAATATTAGTGTAACCGATGGTAACGGTTCAGTAACCTTGCCCTCGGCAACGCCCGTAACGGGTTCGCCTGATTGGAAGACATTTTATGTTGCCGGTCTAACGGGAAACGTCTCTGTTCAATCAACTGGGCCCATTGCGGTCGGTTTTTTAGGATTCAATGGCGCTCGCGGTATTGCCGGTTATTTCTCAGGCTTTGATACCGTTCCCGCAGTTGACTTGCAAGTTAACGGAGGTGGTTGCCTTCCCGGTTCTATTATACAGGTCGTAGATGCCAACTTTGATGCCTATCAATGGTATCAAAACGGTACTATTGTACCCGGTGCAATTTTTTCAAGTTACACGCCCAATGAGGCAGGCGATTACTTCGTACGGGTTACAAAAGGCGGATGTACCTATGATTCACAACCCATTGCCGCCTATTATTGTTTACCGGATATTGTTGTTAAAAAAACCGCCGATAAGAATACGATTTTAGAAGGTGACATAGTAACGTTTACGATTACCGTTGAAAGTTTGGGCGTAAACGATGTGACCAACCTCAAAATAACGGATAATATTCCTGCTGGACTGACACTTTTATCAGCCAGTCCAAGTGTAGGTGCTTGGAGCGCTCCCATTTGGGATATTGGAACAATGACCCAAGGACAGTTGGTCTCGATTATTCTAGAGGTACAGGCCGATGAGCTTTTATATAATACAACGATAAGCTCGTACACCAATTCCGTAACAAATTCCCAAAACCAAATCGACAGCAATACCACTGCGGATGATCTTTCAGAAACAGTGAACATCACTAACAACGAAGTTACTTTGACAAAAAAAGTGGTCCCTTCGCCTGATGGTTCCTATGATGCTTTAGGCGAAGTAATGACCTATGAATTGGTTGTTACCAATGAAGGGCCGAATACACTTACTAACATCTCGGTAAACGACCCTATTGCCGATTCGGGCAGCATAACTCCTGCCAATATAGCCAGTCTTGCTCCTGGAGGTACTACAACAGTGCTTTTACAACATACTATTTCCTCCTCCGACATAAGTGCTTTTCAAGTTACGAATTCGGCAACCGTTAATGCCTTATTGCCCAATGGTTTCGAAATTAGCGATACCTCTGACGACCCCACCAATAGCACTAACTCCGATAACAATGGCGATGGTGAACCAGACGATGCGACCATTACCCTTCTCGAAAATCCAAGAACAATTATTACCAACAGAAGAATAACCATTAGGGTCAAAAAACATTAATTTAACAAGCCTGTTCCTCTTTTATTTCCCATTAATTGTAACAAACACAAAAGTAGTTCGTCACATTATCATAAAATATACTGCTTTTGAAAACCATACTAACCGTAAACAACCTCACCAAAAAATTTGGAATGTTAACGGCCGTTAAAAATTTATCCTTTACCATTGAAAAAGGAAACGTTTACGGCATTTTAGGACCTAACGGCAGTGGCAAGTCTACGACGCTAGGTATAGTGCTCAACGTCGTTAATAGAACCCAAGGTGATTTTAGTTGGTTCGACGGGCACACCTCAACACATGAAGCACTAAAAAAGGTCGGGGCCATTATTGAGCGTCCTAATTTTTATCCGTATATGACTGCAGAGCAGAACCTAAAACTGGTATGCAAAATTAAGGATGTGTCTCAAGAAAATATTGACAAAAAACTAGAACTCGTAGGCTTATTAGATCGTAAGAAGAGTAAATTCAAAACCTATTCTTTGGGAATGAAACAACGTTTGGCTATTGCTTCGGCACTGCTCAACGATCCTGAAATTTTAATTCTTGATGAACCCACCAATGGGTTGGACCCACAAGGAATTCACCAAATACGGGAAATCATCAAAACTGTAGCTTCCCAGGGCACAACTATTCTATTGGCGTCACATTTATTGGATGAAGTAGAAAAAGTCTGCAGCCATGTCGTTATTCTTAGAAAAGGCGAAAAACTGTATGCCGGTTCTGTTGATGGAATGTTGGCCAGTCACGGCTTTTTTGAACTACGGTCTACCCAAACCGCGGCACTACTTTCCTTTTTAGAGAACAATACCAGTTTCGGGGAAATTAAAAAGGAAAACGGACTAATCACCGCCTTCCTTACCGAAGCTTTGGATGCCGATGCACTCAACAAAATGTTATTTGAAAAAGGAATAATTCTTTCCCAATTGGTAAAAAGAAAAGAAAGTCTAGAAGAACAGTTTCTCACTTTGACTAAAAACCAGTCCAATTAATACTTGCTATGGCGCGTTTATTACAAATTGAATTCATTAAACTCTGGAACAATAGGTCAAGTAGAATATTGATATTTACTTATTTTCTACTTATTACTTCAATTGCTCTCGTATCGATGATCAAATTTGACTTTGGAGATATTCATTTCCAATTGGCAGATCAAGGCATCTTTAACTTCCCCTACATCTGGCACTTCAACACCTATTTTGTTGCATGGTTCAAACTCTTTTTGGCAATAGTCATCGTATCGATGATGGCCAATGAATATAGTAACAAGACCATTAAACAAAACCTTATTGATGGCTTGTCGAAAAAGGAGTTCGTGCTTTCCAAGTTTTTGACGGTCCTGGTTTTTGCATTGATTTCTACCATATTTATTTTTGTTGTCTCCTTAATTTTAGGATTGTTATATTCTGATTTCAACGAAGTTTCCATCATATTTTCCGATCTTGAATTTATTTTGGCCTTTTTCTTAAAGCTTACAGCGTTCTTCTCCTTTTGTCTTTTTCTCGGTGTTCTGGTAAAAAGGTCTGCCTTTGCCCTTGGCTTTCTTTTTATCTGGCAAATAATCGAAATAATTGCCATCGTAGTTTTGGAACAAAAAGTTTTTGGAACAAAAAATGGAATGGCCGACTGGGTGACCGGGTTCTTTCCACTAAGGTCAATGTATAATCTTATCGACGAACCGATTACACGGTTAAATGTTATAAAATCTGCTGCAAAACAACTCGGAGCAGATTTGGGAGCCAACTATCATGTACACTGGTATGAAATGCTCATCGTCATAGGCTGGACAGTAATCTTCATTTATTTATCTTACCTACTACTGAAAAAGCGTGATTTGTAGTATCTTGTTGTGATAGTTAGAACACTATATGAACAAAATTACCGCAATATTCTTTTTTGGCATGCTTTACCCTGCCCTAGTATTGGGTCAGGGAGAAACACGCAATTGGTATTTTGGCAGTGGCGCCGGCATTCAGTTCAATGTCGATGGCAGTGTTACCCCACTCGACGGGGGAAGATTGAATACGGTGGAAGGCTGTACGACCATTTCCGATGCACATGGCAATCTTCTATTCTACACCAATGGCATAAATGTATATAGGGCAGATCACGGGGTGATGCAAAATGGTACCGGACTGTATGGTGACACCTCAAGCTCGCAGTCGGCCATCATCGTACCGGACCCCGGAAACAATTTAGGCTATTATATATTCACGGTAGACACCAATGTGCAAAGAGACGATCCCGATAACGGATTCAATTACTCTTACGTTGATATGGCCTTGGATAATGGCCTTGGGGCCGTTACCCTCAAAAATCAAAACCTGCTTGAACGATGCTCCGAAAAAATATCGGCCGTGGTAAAAGACTGTGACGAAAATTCGTTCTGGGTAATTACCCTGGCTCCTTCAAGTTCTTATTCCGATACGTACAATACGTTTTACAGCTATGAGGTTGGCTTAGATGGAGTCGGCCCACCAGTCAGGAGCTCCATGGGCTTGAACATTACCGACAAAAGGGGATACTTAAAGTTATCGCCGAATGGCGAAAAACTAGCCTGCGCCAATGGCGAATCAGGTATGTTTCTTTTTGATTTCGATTCAGATACCGGCAGGGTCTCCAACCCACTCTCTCTTCAGCTAGATGCTACTAATTTTGCACCCTACGGCGTAGAATTCTCATCGAACAATCGCTTTTTATACGTTCACAGTAGCAATGACAATTTTGAAGGGCCACACTCTTCTTCGCTGCTTCAATACGATTTAGAAAACCCCAACCCCAACAGTAGTCGGAGGGTGTTGGATGAACGGGCCATTTTTCGGGGTGCCCTACAATTAGGGCCTAATGGTAAAATATATAGAGCACTCTCCCAAAGTTATCAATCGGGAACCAACTACTTGGGGGTCATAGACAATCCTGATGATCAAAATACGACATACACCCATGATGCCATTGACTTAGGAACAGGGAACTATGCCACCCAAGGGCTACCCCCATTCGTACAATCGTTTTTTGATAAAATCGATATCATAAGTGGAAACGGTACCAACAGCGGGTTTTTGCCCTTATGTGTAGGAGACAGTTATTCTTTGGAAGCCCCTGTTTTTTTGGATGGCACCTATTCTTGGTACAAAGACGATATACAATTATCAGAAAGTGGTCACCTTTTGGAAATCGACAATGCCGATGTCGAGGCCAGTGGCATGTACCGCGTAGAAATCGACAGGGCCGGTTTTGGCGGATGTGCCATTCAAGGGAAGGGCGAAGTTCTCGTCGAAGCCATTCCTGACCCTACCGACGGAGTTTTGATCCAATGCGATAGTGATGCCGACCCTAATGACGGAATCGCGATATTCAACTTATATCAAGCACTGGATGTACTCACAGGGCCTGAAACAGATTTTTCCCTTCTTTTTTATGAAAACCAACAAGATTTTGACAATGAAAGGCCAATTGCAAATCCTGAACACTACCAAAGTTCGGGAAACGGACAACAGCTTTGGGTACGGGCAATCAATAACGCAGGTTGTTTCGGCACTGCACTATTAGCATTGCAGACCACCCCTGTGACCGTTGTTCCTTCCGAAATCGGAAGTTTTTATGGATGTGATGAAGATGCTGAAGACAATAGACTCGCCGGCTTTCTCGACCTTGATTTCCTGGCGTTGAACTATACAGGGTTCACCGTATCATTTTATACGGATTTAAATGATTTAACTTTTGAAGTGAATGCCTTGACCGGTAGCGAACTATTGGATGATGGTACGACCATTTACGTAAGATTGGAAAATGATGGCCAATGTGCCGATATTGAGCTAATAACCCTGCGCATCGACCCCAAACCTGTAGTGAACATTCCCAGTGAAATACCAACATTATGCATCAACAACTCCTCGGTAGTACTAGAAGCTGAAGAAGGTTTCCAAGGATACGAATGGATTCGAATTAATGATAACGGAACGCACGAAGTAGTTGCCGATAGTCGTATCGCCAACCTGACCCAAGGGGGCGAGTATCTTTTACAAGTTACCCGAAGCTATACCGATACCAATGGCCTGCACAGTTGCTCGAACACCGCTAGCTTTACGATACCTGAATCCAACATTGCCATTTTTTCCCAAGAACCCGAGGTTTTAGATATTTCAGCGAACAACGTAGTTACCGTATTCGTTGAAGGGGAAGGCGATTATGAGTATGCATTGCACGATCAAAATGGCCCGTATCAAGACACCAATGTATTTCAAAATGTACCCGCAGGTTTCATCGAAGTTTTCGTTCGTGACAAAAATGGTTGCGGTATTACCAATACGACGGTTTCCGTAGTGGGTCACGATAAATTTTTTACACCGAACAATGATGGGGTCAACGACTTTTGGCAAATTAAGGGCATCGATAGCATGGTGCAAGCAGACTCTTTTATTACCATCTATGACCGTTACGGTACTTTGTTGGGCCACGTAAGTCCGACCACCAAGGGCTGGGATGGCAAACAAAATGGAAGACTACTACCTGCTTCCGACTATTGGTTTCGTGTGCAATTACAAGATGGCCGGGAGTTCAAAGGTCATTTTACGTTAAAACGATAAGACCATCACATTATTCTTCGAGCCCTATTCTAAACCATACTTCTTTTGTATTTTTAGCCTATGAAATTCAAAGTAGTATCCGCATTCAAACCCACAGGAGACCAACCCCAAGCGATTAAGCAATTGGTCGAAGGAATGGAAGCTGACGAGCGTTACCAGACCTTATTGGGGGTAACCGGTTCAGGAAAAACATTTACGGTTGCCAATGTCATTGAAAACGTTCAACGGCCTACCCTCGTTTTGGCGCACAACAAAACCTTGGCCGCGCAATTGTATTCTGAATTCAAACAGTTTTTTCCTGAAAATGCGGTAGAGTATTTTGTTTCGTACTATGATTACTATCAACCGGAAGCTTATATTCCTACATCGGGACTTTATATCGAAAAAGATCTTTCAATTAATGAGGATATTGAAAAATTGCGCTTAAGCGCTACCTCTTCTTTATTATCCGGTAGGCGTGATGTTCTGGTCGTCGCATCGGTATCTTGTCTTTATGGCATTGGAAACCCGGTAGAATTCCAAAAAAATGTGATTTCCATTCAAAAAGATCAGGTAATCGCACGAACCAAATTTTTACACCAATTGGTTCAAGGTCTCTACTCCCGAACCACGGCGGATTTTAGAAATGGAAATTTCAGGGTAAAGGGCGATGTTGTTGATGTATTCCCCAGTTACGCCGATCATGCTTTTCGTATTCATTTTTTTGGGGATGAAATAGAAGAAATCGAAGCATTTGATCCGTTTAACAATAACGTTCTAGAGGTTTATGATAACCTAAACATTTACCCTGCGAATATGTTTGTCACCTCTCAAGATGTATTACAAAATGCGATTCATCAAATTCAGGCAGACATGGTTGCCCAAGTAGAATATTTCAGGGAAATTGGCAAACCACTGGAAGCTAAACGTTTGGAAGAACGAACAAACTTCGACCTTGAAATGATACGCGAACTGGGCTATTGTTCAGGAATTGAAAACTACTCAAGGTATTTAGATGGTCGTGAACCGGGAACAAGGCCCTTTTGTCTGTTGGATTATTTTCCCGATGATTATTTAATGGTCGTCGATGAGAGCCATGTAACGATACCTCAGGTACATGCCATGTATGGTGGTGACCGCTCACGAAAAGAGAATTTGGTGGAATATGGCTTTCGTTTGCCTGCCGCTATGGATAACAGACCGCTAAAGTTCGAAGAATTCGAAGCGCTTCAAAATCAAGTGATCTACGTCAGTGCTACCCCTGCGGACTATGAATTGCAACTAAGCCAAGGCGTTTTTGTCGAACAGATAATTCGCCCCACTGGCCTATTAGACCCCATAATAGAAGTACGGCCCAGTTTAAATCAAATTGATGATCTGGTCGAGGAGATACAGCAACGCGTCGAAAAAGACGAACGTACGTTAGTCACCACCTTGACCAAGCGTATGGCTGAAGAACTGGCAAAATACCTGACTCGCATACAGGTACGCTGCAGGTATATTCATAGTGATGTAGATACTTTGGAACGTGTCGAAATTATGCAAGATTTACGAAAAGGTATTTTCGATGTACTTATCGGAGTCAATCTTTTGCGAGAAGGATTAGATCTACCGGAAGTTTCCCTAGTCGCCATTTTGGATGCGGACAAAGAAGGCTTCTTACGTAGTAATCGTTCATTGACCCAAACAGTTGGCCGTGCGGCCCGCCATTTAAATGGCAAGGCCCTAATGTATGCCGATAAAATCACGGACAGCATGCAAAAGACCATTGATGAAACAAACTATCGTCGAGAAAAACAGACGAACTACAATACAAAACATAATATTACGCCAACCGCATTGAACAAAAGTTTAGATAGTGTGTTGGCTAAGAATTCAGTTTCGACCTATCATTTCGAGAAAGAGGAATTACGTGCAGCAGAACCCGATTTGGAATATCTCACCAAAGACCAAGTTCAAAAATTGATACGGGAAAAAAGAAAGGAAATGGAGAAGGCCGCTAAGGATCTTGACTTTATGCAGGCGGCGAAATTAAGGGACCAAATTAAAGTGCTTCAAGAACAAGGGAAGGAATAATTTCAAGTTTTTCTACTTATTTCACTTAAAAAAGCGATAAATTAAATATTTAAACTTTTAATTAACTTTTTGCATCACAAAAAACTGGTGAACAGATAATTATATTTATTTTTAGATAAGACTAAAATTGAATTTCCTGTAGAAATCAAACACTTTTTTCTTTAAAATTCAAGATAACAAACACTAGGAGAAACACCAAAAAAAAGCGTTCCGATTTCTCGAAACGCTTTCTCAACTAACCAACCAAACCAATCATTATGAAGTTTACTTAAACGAATACCTTCACAGTTTTCTATGTCGGTTAAGACAATTCAATCATTCTTTTTGGCTTTGGAAGTGCCTCTTTCTTTTTAGGCAATACAAACTTCAAAAGTCCACTTTCATAATTCGCCTCTATCTTCTCGCCATCAATAGTTTTAGGCAAGGAAAAAGATCTTTTAAAAGAAGTGTATGTGAACTCCCTTCTTGTATAATTTTCTTCGGTGGCGTTTTCCTCAGATTTGACTTCTGCAGAAATGGTCAAAACATCCTTATCCACTTCAATAGCGAAATCTTCTTTTTTTCTTCCTGGCACCGCCAATTCCAATTCAAAATCTTTTTCGTTTTCCTTGATATTTACCGCAGGAACAACATGGTTAACGGTCTCCATTCCTCCAAACCAATCAGGTCTAAAAATTTCGTTCATCAATGATGGGAAAATCGCGTCATTTCTTTTTACTATACTCATGATATTATTTTTTTTAATAGTTAAACTTTGATTACACCCACTAAAAGACAATCTCTGTACCAAATAAAAACAACTGACTTTATGTCTTGTTTTAATAAAACAACACTGACAATTTGGCATTTATAGCTTTGGTTTGAATGAAAATCAGTCAACAGATAGCTGTTGTGACTGACATTTCCGTTCATATCGCTCATTCACACGGTTTCTCGTAAATATTCGAGACAAATTTCTACTAATTCAATTGACTATAGTTAATTTGCACCACCTAAAAAGATATCGAATATGACCAATAATGATGTTTTAAAGAAATTGAGAGTAGCCCTAAAGCTACGCGACGATGAAATCGTGGAAATATTGACCTTGGTAGATTTCAAAATATCAAAAAGTGAACTCGGGGCCTTTTTTAGAAAAGAAGATCATCCTAAATATATGGAGTGCGGCGACCAAATATTGCGTAACTTTTTGAACGGACTGGTCATCTACTTACGCGGCACCAAGGATAATCCGAAAAACCCAGGAGATGTTCTAATTAAGGCTCAAACAAGTACAATTCGCAGTAAAAAACCCGGCTTCAAGGAACAACAATTAAAGCGTATGGATAAGGATATTACTCCCGTCAAATACAAGAACAAAAAAAGGTCTTGAGTTTCAAGACCCTTTTTCATTAATTACGATAAACTGCTATTCAACCGCCCACTACACGAATCGGAATGATATATGTTTCACCCTCTTTATAACTTGATAAATCAACTTTCTTGTAATTCAGTTTTAACTTTATTGCATATTCCAAAGCCTCACTATCCGAATCAATCGTCAAAATTACTATTTCATGTTTTCGATTTACTATAAATCGCACATCTGCGGTCTGGTCCACTAATTCAACATCAAAGACGTTCTTTTTCAGAAGACTCCAAATTCTTGCCGTTAATTGTTTTGTTGGCTTTTCAGTTTCCGGGCCATTTGCCCTCATACTCCCCGTAACCAATAGCGCAGCCGCTATTAGCATCAAACTAATTTTTCTCATGACTTGTTGTTTTTCACCCCACCTTACCCTGATTCCTTAAGAAATTAGGAGGAAGAGGCTTGATTATTAATTGATTGATGATGACACTCTATCTAAATGACGGCTCTAAATTCGAAATGTTACACCAAAAAGTCCTATTAATGACTTTAAGCAACCAGAATCATAGTACAAGGGAATAAAAGTGGAAGCATTTTACCTAACAAGCAGCGTATATATTTTTTGAAAACAGAACCCAATCATTTAACCGACGGCTTGGCGCAGGGAAAAACTGGAGCAAAAAAAAGACCGTGCTTGCACACGGTCTTTTATCACTTATTATAGTAAAAAGCTTTAATTCAACACAGCCTTCACTTTGTCGGCAGCCTCTTGAAATTGTACTGCCGAATGTACGGCCAAACCTGAATTATCAATTATTTCTTTGGCAAGCTCTGCATTTGTACCCTGCAAACGAACTATGATGGGCACTTTAATGGCATCACCCATGTTTTTATAAGCGTCGACCACTCCTTGGGCCACACGATCACAACGAACGATTCCCCCAAAAATATTAATTAAAATTGCTTTTACGGCTGGATCTTTCAATATTATACGGAACGCCTCCTCTACCCTTTTGGCATCTGCTGTACCACCTACATCCAAAAAGTTGGCGGGCTCCCCACCTGCCATCTTAATCAAATCCATTGTAGCCATCGCCAGTCCGGCACCGTTTACCATGCATCCAACGTTGCCATCTAAATCGACGTAATTCAAGCCTACTGCCCGTGCCTCTACTTCTATGGCGTTCTCTTCTCTAAGGTCGCGCATTTCAGCATATTGCTTTCTTCTGAAAAGCGCATTATCATCAATAGAAACTTTGGCGTCGACAGCCATTATCTTATCATCGGAGGTCTTTAAAACCGGATTAATTTCGAACATGCTCGAATCACTTTCCGAATACGCTTTATATAATGCCGTGACAAATTTGGTCATTTCTTTAAAAGCCATTCCTGAAAGGCCTAGGTTAAAGGCTATTTTACGGGCTTGGAAAGGCAATAAACCAGTAGCAGGATCAATTTCTTCAGTATAAATTAAATGTGGGGTCTTTTCTGCCACTTCCTCAATATCCATTCCCCCTTCGGTAGAATACATAATCATATTACGACCTGTGCCACGGTTCAATAATACGGACATATAGAACTCACTGGTTTCACTATCCCCGGGGTAGTACACATCTTCGGCTACTAGAACTTGATGTACTTTTTTTCCTGCGGCGGAAGTCTGTGGGGTTACCAAGTTCATCCCGATAATCTGCCCGGAAATCTCTTCGACCTCCTTAAGGTTCTTGGCTAGCTTAACACCGCCACCTTTTCCACGTCCACCTGCATGCACCTGGGCCTTGATTACGTGCCAACCCGTTCCGGTTTCCTCGGTCAATTGTTTTGCGGCATCTACCGCTTCCTTTGGAGAATGCGCTACAATACCTCTTTGTATGCGCACACCAAAACTGGCTAAAATTTCTTTTCCTTGATACTCGTGAAGATTCATATTGTCTAAAGGTATTGGGTTCGAATGCAAAAATAGGAAACGAAACCGATTTACCCTAATGAAAAAATGGAAGGAATTTACAGAACATACAAGCTATCATATTTTAGCAGACAACTGTCTAAAGAAGCATAGAATTTTTCACATGAATCATCGATATTTTAATCCGTAAATACAGCTTATTCAGGTCGATATTTTAAACAAAGCACTACGATTTAAGCCCGTCAAAGTCGAGAGGGTCGAAGTTTTTAAAATGACCGTTCAATTCGATTGTCTTCTTGGTTCTATCTACTTCTTTAAGAACAGTTATAGTCGTCTGTAGATGTGTTCTCAAAAATTCGAGACGCTCACTTTCCTTAGCCATTTTCAAGAGCTCATATTCTTGGTCAAAAGAAAGTCCCATTTTATGGGCCAACACATAACTATGGAATTTTTCTAAGGGAACCGGGGTAAAAGGAACATCCATCAAATCATAAAGTTCCTCTATACCTTCTAAAACCTTTAATTTAGCCGACTCTTCACCATCATTTACGGTATCTAAAAAATTTACCGTTCCCCCAGCATAAAGCTTTCCTCCCAAATGGCTTTCAAACTCAACGATTTCAAACACCTGTCTGGCTACACAAACAACATCCATTTCACCATCTTCATACGTCGTGACGACTTCGACCAGCTGCACTTCGGTCCCGAACTCAATACGGTCGTTAATATACACCGGTATCCCAAACGTAATGGCCTCTTTCCTGCAATCGCTGATCAATTGCTTATAACGGTCCTCGAAAATATGCAACGGCACAGTTTCACCTGGAAAAAAGATAGACCGTAACGGAAAGAGAGGTATTTTCATGCTTTAATATTTTGTATAAAATTACGACTGCCAAAGCGCATTAGCAAATAAAGAATCAACACTATTTGTTACAAACATAACATTTTGTTGTATTATATATAGTTGTGATTGGTTTTTTTGTAGATACAAATGTAACATCTTAAATTTGTATCAAATAATGAAGTACTATGAAGAATGCTGATTTGCTTAAAATTGCAAAAACCTACGGTGACCCCGTTTATGTATATGATTCAGAAAAGATAACGGCACAGTTCAAGCGATTGACGAATGCCTTTAAAAGTGTCAAGAATTTAAAACTGAACTACGCCGCAAAAGCATTATCGAATATAACAGTCTTGCGATTGATGAATAGCTTGGGAAGCGGGCTTGACACCGTTTCTATTCAGGAAGTTCAACTGGGCCTCATGGCAGGCTTCAAACCAGAATCTATAATCTTTACACCCAACGGCGTTTCTCTTGAAGAAATTGAGGAGGCAGCCTCATTGGGTGTACGGATCAACATCGATAACCTTTCCATTTTGGAGCAATTCGGAAGCAAGCATCCTGATATTCCGGTTTGCATTCGAATAAATCCGCATGTTATGGCGGGGGGTAATTCCAATATTTCGGTAGGTCATATCGATTCAAAATTTGGTATCAGTATTCATCAGATTCCACATCTTCTGCGTATTGTAGAGCTTACTAAAATGAATATTAATGGCATACACATGCACACGGGGAGCGATATTTTAGATATCGATGTGTTTCTTTATGCCTCCGAAATTCTTTTTGAAACGGCCAAAAATTTCAAAAATCTCGACTTTATCGACTTCGGAAGCGGTTTCAAAGTACCATACAAAGAAGGTGACATCGAAACGAATGTTGAAGAACTCGGGAAAAAATTAGGAAACCGATTCAATGAATTCTGTAAAGAATATGGCAAAGAACTTACTTTGGCCTTTGAACCCGGTAAATTTTTGGTAAGCGAAGCAGGATTCTTTCTCGCGAAGGTAAATGTTGTAAAACAGACAACCTCTACCGTATTCGCCAGTATAGATTCTGGGTTCAACCATTTGATTCGCCCCATGTTCTACGGTGTCTCGCACAAGATTGTAAATATATCGAACCCTGAAGGTAGGGAACGCTATTATTCCGTAGTCGGTTATATCTGTGAAACCGACACTTTTGCCAGTAATCGACGTATTAACGAGATTTCGGAGGGAGACATTCTCTGCTTTAAAAATGCCGGTGCCTATTGTTTTACCATGTCTAGCAATTACAATTCAAGATTTCGACCACCAGAAGTTTTGTGGCATGATGGCAAAGCCATACTGATCCGAGAGCGGGAAACGTTCGACGACCTCATCAAAAACCAGGTCGACATTAAAGATTTGTTTTCGACAAGAAAGGAAAAAGAAGCGGTAAAATAAACCCTGGTTATTTTCGTTAGTTTTGGTATAGTTGTTAGACTAATGACCAAAAACCTGCTCGGATGATACGAATAGCTCAAATCCCTTCAAAACGAACTTTATTTTTCCTCTGCCTTACAATGATGGCTGCGGTTTCGCATGCCCAAGAAGTAAAATGGCTCACATGGAACGAGGCGGCACAATTGGCTACTACCGAAACAAATCCGAAAAAAATATTCATAGATGTTTATACGGATTGGTGTGGCTGGTGTAAAAAAATGGATAAGGACACTTTTCAAAATGCCGAAGTGGCGGCCTACATGGCCGAGAACTTTTATATGGTAAAACTGGATGGTGAAGGGAAAGAGCCTATCGAATTCAAGGGAAAAACCTATAAGTTTATCCCATCAGGCCGAAAAGGATACCATGAATTCGCTGCTGCGCTAATGCAAGGGCGTATGAGCTACCCAACTACCATTTTTTTAGATGAGGGAATGAACATGCTTTCTCCGGTGCCGGGCTATCAAAAACCAGAGCCATTTCTAAATATTGCCAGATATTTCGGTGATGATATATATAAGGAAAAAGATTGGCAAGCCTACAGCGGACAAGGAAGTAAATAGTTGCTTAATTTTCGTTCAACTTTATCAACATAGGTAAAAACACATCGTTTACAATACGAAACGGAAGTTTGTCTTCTTGCGAATTGTAAGCGCCTCCTGTAAAAATGGCGACCGCGTTGAAATCGGGAAAAATCATCATGTACTGCCCCCCATTTCCTGTTGCGACGGTGGCCGTAAACTTTTTAGCATTTACCACAAAGGGAATTTTCCACCATAACATTCCGTAATCGATATTGGCCAATTTGGTTTGAAATGAAGTTGATTGCGCTACCCAAGTTTCTGAAACGATTTGCTCTGATTTCCATTTTCCCTTATTGAGCATCAACTCGCCGATTTTTGCCATATCTCTCGGCGTCATGTACAGTCGTTTTGCTGAAGGAATAATATCTCCTTCGGTAGTATGGTGCCAAGCAACATTAGTTATTCCCAATGCATTGAACAAATATTTCTCGGCAAAAGCGTATAAGGGCATTCCCGAGGCCTGTTGTACGACCTCAGCTGCCAAGACCGTTCCCATAGAACAATACATTGCCGATTCGCCAGGATCATATATCTGAGGTAAATCAAGGGTATACTGCACCCAATCTTTTTTTCGATAAACCTTGTCTTCCTGTCCAGCTGACTTTTTGTCCCAATCATTACAATCAAGTCCGGTACTCATTGTAAGCAACTGTCTAACCGTTATGTGCTGTTTTCGTTCATCCTTGTTTTTCTTTGGACCGTAAGTTTTGATATACTTCAAAAATGGATCATCAACACTTTCAATGAATTCCTTGTCCAAAGCAATTCCTATTAAAATTGAAATAATACTTTTTGTCGCCGAGCGAAGGTCATGCTGCTTTTTCAGGTCATAACCACCAAAATATTCTTCCATTTCGATAGCATTGTTCCGTACTAATATAACACTATGCACCTTATGTGGTTTGACTCTTAATTGGTTAAACATCGCGTACATTTTGGTCGAATCGATTTGGCCCGACAGCAGATCATTCGTCTGCCAACCATCGGAAAGATGTATGGGTTTGGAGTAGGAGTAAGTGTCCTGACCCAAGGATAAGAAGCCGATAAAAAACATCCCACTTGCCAAGACCTGTTTAAATCTCATTTTTTATGATATTTGCTAACCCTAAAATTAGAAAAGATTTAATTGTCATTGTCCCCGGCTAGTTTCAAGTAGCTATGTATTCAAGATTGTGGTGTGAACCCTTGATAAAACGCTTCAAATTAGGGTATAAAAAAAGCCCTTAAAAAAGGGCCTTTCATGTTTTTTTCGGTCAAACAGCTTACCTACTATAATTCGGAGATTCTTTCGTAATGGTTACATCATGTGGGTGGCTTTCGTTGATACCGCTAGCAGTAATCTTTACAAACCGTCCGTTTTCCTTAAGGGTATCAATATCCTTGGCGCCACAATAGCCCATTCCGGCCCGTAATCCTCCAACGAATTGGTGTATACTTTCATAGAGTTCTCCTTTGTAAGGCACACGTCCCACTATTCCTTCAGGCACCAATTTTTTAATATCGTCTTCCACATCTTGAAAATAGCGGTCCTTGCTCCCTTCTTTCATCGCTTCAACCGAACCCATACCACGATACGATTTGAATTTTCGCCCTTCGTAGATAATGGTCTCTCCCGGTGATTCTTTGGTACCTGCCAACAAGGACCCCAACATAACCGTATCGGCCCCAGCAGCAATGGCTTTGGGGATGTCACCCGTATAACGGATGCCCCCATCTGCGATAACAGGTACACCGCTGCCTTTAATGGCAGCTGCAACTTCTAAAACCGCTGAAAACTGCGGGAAACCGACTCCTGCTACAACACGGGTGGTACAAATAGAGCCCGGTCCAATACCGACCTTTACGGCATCTGCTCCGGCTTCGACCAAGTATTTCGCTGCGTCGCCAGTGGCAATATTACCAACAATGACTTCTAAATCCGGGAATTTTTTCTTTACATCCTTTAAAACAGCAACCACCCCTTTGGTATGGCCATGTGCCGTATCGATAACGATTGCATCGACGCCGGCGTTAACCAAAGCTTCGGCCCTATCCACAGCATCGGGAGTCACCCCAACTGCCGCCGCAACACGTAAACGACCGTATTGATCTTTGTTTGCAATCGGCTTTTGAGTTAACTTAGTAATATCTCGAAAAGTAATAAGTCCGACTAGTTTATAGTCTTTATCGACCACCGGTAATTTTTCTATTTTATTTTCCTGAAGAATATCTTCGGCCTGCCCCAAAGAGGTTCCTTCACTAACAGTCACCAATTTTTTTGAGGTCATCACCTCGGAAATCGGACGTTCATTATTTTTTTCGAAGCGTAAATCCCTATTGGTAACAATACCCAATAACTTTCCGGCTTCATCTACAATGGGTATACCACCAATACTGTATTCCTTCATATAAGCCTTGGCATCACGTACCAAAGAATCTAGTGGAAGTGTTACCGGATCAATGATCATACCGCTTTCGGCCCGTTTCACCTTGCGCACTTTCATGGCCTGGTTTTCAATACTCATATTTTTGTGCAACACACCGATACCACCTTCTTGCGCCATGGCAATAGCCATTTGCGATTCGGTCACCGTATCCATGGCAGCGGAAACTACAGGCACATTGATCGTAATGTTACGGGTAAATTTTGATTGAATGTTGACCTCGCGCGGAAGTACTTCGGAAAATGCGGGAACCAAGAGTACGTCGTCATAAGTGAGACCTTCTCCTAAAATTTTATTTATGTGGGCTTGCATGGCAATTAAGGATTAATTGCGTGCAAATGTACTGATTTATTTCGGATAATTTTAGTTGGGGGGCAAAGGTTTCAATGTCAACCGATAGCGTACCAAAAAAGTCGATGACGACACCAGGGGAGACATATCTTCCGATGCCGGGATGATTATTAAAATTTAAACTGAAGCGTGGTATAAAAAGTTCTTGGCTGCGCAGGAATAATGCCTGGCCCAGGATAGCCTGTCGCTCTTCGGGTAAAATAACTATTGTCTAACACATTGTTAATACCCGCCTCTAACTTCCACTTTTTAAAGGTATAGGAGGTTGAAAAATCCAATATATCATATGCCGGAATCTCGCCCTCAATACCGCGTTGTGAATCTTGTTTATCTTGTGGAGCGTTCGTGGCATCGGTAAACTGCTCTGATAGATAGGAATATTGCAATCCACCTAAAAGATTTTTATATCCAAAATTAATTCCGGTCTTTAAATTGACTGCCGGAATAAATTCCACTTCATTACCCTTTACATTATTCTCTTCCGAAGCAGTATACTCAGATTGGGTAAAGGCCGCGTTCACAAAGAAATTTAACTTATAATTATCCGAACCTTTGAAAAAAGTTTCCTTTAGGCTCCAGTCGCCAAAAACTTCGACGCCATATATAAATGCATCCCCGATATTTCCCCGAAACCGAACTACCCTTCCGGTTTCGACAAGTTCGCCTTGGGCGTTGGGGCGTTCCTCTGTTTTGAGTACCTCTCCTATCCTATTATTATATCGTAGTCCGAAAACACTGGCATCATAAGAAAACAAACCGTTATAATTTCCCCTGAGCCCTATATCAGCTGTAAAACCTTTTTCATCAGTAATATCGGGATCTACCTGATACACAGGGTTGACTACTCTAATATCATTAAATGTAACGGAACGGTAATTTTGCGAAACATTGGCATACAACTCCCCATTTTTTGATAATTTGTAACTACCACCAACTCCCAAAAGCATAAAATTTCTCTTGAACTCGCGGTTATCTTCCAAAGTTTCGTTTAACAACACATTTCCGGCAAGGTCTAAAAAGACATTATTATAGGTCCCTTCACTTTCGGTCTTTAGGAATTCAAGCCGAAAGCCAGGGGTTATCGAAAACCTGGAATTAATATTAAAGATATTCTCTCCGAAAAATGCCAAGTTACGATTGGGGAAGGTAAATGCAGCCTGCCGATCATAGTTAGGAAACTCATCATCGGCCAGTGTAAAATCGGCATCCATAGCCGCACTGCCCGGACCCTGTTGTTGTTGATTTTTTGCGTGATAATATTTGGCACCCACCAATAGAACAGATTTATTCTTTAGTAGTCCGTAACGGGTAAGTAAACGTGTTTCCGCCCCCCAATTGCTAAAATCATCGATCAAAAGTTCACGAGGCGCAGTGGTATCGTCACTTTGCGAAACCCTGTTCTGACGATAACCCAATGCCTTTCTAGAAGCATCCAACCCAAAAAAGTTAAAACTAAAATCGGTACTAGGTGTCAATTGATGCTTTAGTTTTAGGGCGTATAGATTCCAGTTTACCGCAAACCAATTTCGCTCTCGATTACTATAATCGGGATTCTCATAAAACTGTGCGTCGGTAAGTCCTCCTGGCTGTTGCGCCAAATAATCTAAAAATGTATATTCTACTTCCAGTTTTGTTTTATCGGTCAATTGCCACCCCAAATGGGCAAATGCATTGTGAGAGTCGAAATGGGAATTGGGCCTAAAACCATCGCCCTTTTTATAATTATAATAGGTGTAGTAACTGAATCTACCTACGGTTCCGCTAAGACTATTGAAGCTTGTAAAAAGTGCATTGGACCCTACGGATTGCCGAGAGACCAGCTCCACTTTTTTAACAGGATTCGGTTTCTTGAACACAAAATTGACCAAACCGCCAAATTGGGTGCCATACTGCAACGATGCAGCACCGCGTACGATCTGTATCTCCGACAAGGCTTCGGGCGGAGGCGTATAATAGCTCTCTGGGTAACCCAATACATCGGCACTGATATCATACCCATTCTGTCGGGTATTAAAGTTCTGTGAACGATTGGGGTCAAGACCCCTCCCACCGATGTTCAATTGTAAACCCGCATCCCCATTATCATAAATATTGAGTCCAACGACCTGATTGTAAATCTGACGCGCATTATTTGCAGCTAAATTTGCAGTTATGCCTTCCAAGGCTACTACTTCTGTTTTTTTTCCTGCATAAATGGCCGTGCCTTCTACTTTCTTCAACTGACGCAATGCAAAAACCTTTTGGCGCTGTAAGGTAATTACCACTTCGGGCAAATTGATGCCTAATGGCTCAAGGACTACTTCAATCTGACTATCCGCAGTCATTTCAAAACGACGTTCCCACACCGTGTAGCCATACGAAAAGATAGCAATATGGTGTTCCCCGGTGTTCAGACCTGACAATGAAAATTGTCCATTGGCATCGGTCAAGGTATGAATTCCGGTACTTTGATCATAAACTTCGGCCCCTGCCATCGGACCATTATCCTCGACAGATATAACCCTCCCCGATAAGGTATGTTGGGCTACGAGGGTACTTCCGTAGAAAACAACAACAATTAAGAAACTACAGACCTTTGATGGTATCATGAAAAGGGAGTATAAAGGTTTTAGATTCGAACGAATCTTTAAAAGTCAGCAAATTTACATCAGGATTTATAAACGAAGTACTTTTTCTTCCGTTTAATGCCACGTAACTTTCTACATATATTTCTAAATTTCCGTGACCCTGCTTTTTGAAATTTTTGGCCAAAAACTTGGCATATTGCAGTATAAAATCGGGTTGCGTAGCCATCTGTTTTTCTTGAAACGGAGTCAAAAAATCTGAATTATCGACATAGAACCACTTTTTGCTTTTGCCATCAACTACCTTGAACTGGGCATAACCGGCCTTCTCCATTAACATGACACGCCACGAAAAACGGTAACCCTCTTCGGTCCAGAAAAGCTCCCCGGGATATACCAAATAGCGCCAAGGAAGCAATAATTGTACTACGAAAAATACACCTATCACAGGCATCGCCCATTTTTTATATCTTGAAGAAAACCGTAATGTTCTCCCCGTATCGAACCGCGTTTTGTCGATGGATATGATTCTTCCAACAACTTTTAAAATACGATGATGCAAATCAGCATCGAAAAATATCAGGGCACTAACAATCATGATGTACGGAAACATTCCAATGGGAAACAGCACGCGGGTCAACAAATGGAATACCACTACCAAACCGAAAGCCAACCACCGAGTACGACGATAAAGCAATAAAAACGGAATCATAAGGTCGTATAACATACCGGCCCAGCTAAAGGTGTAGTGCGACCAACTTTGTTGAAGAAAATCACCCAATAACGGAACATCAAATTTCGAGGGCAACCAAATTTTCAAGGGCATAGCATCAAACAACCAATCGGAATTCAATTTGGCCAATCCTGCATAGAAATAAACCATACATAACAAGAGCTTGAGAATATCGATACACCACCTAGGTATTCTATCGTAAGCTATGGTCTTATTTTTAAGGGCGTCAACTGAAAAATAGGCATTTGCCGGCAAAAAGAGCATTAAAAAACTTAATATACTTACAAAATAATAATGGTTCAGATAAGTCGTCTTATCCATTAGCTCGATATAGGTGAAGCTCAAGAAAAAAACTAGAATGGCAATGCGATACTTATAGCCCAAAGCCACAAAAAACGCCGAGACACCACATAGTATAAAAAGAAGGTAGGTAAAATTGCCCAGCGGGCGTATCCATTCGAATCCGTAATAGCTAAAGAAAAATTTCGGGGCGATGTATAACTTTTCGATCCATCCGTTGTACCAGAACCTAATGATGGATATCACCATCATCAATCCAAAAAAAATGCGAAAAACCGCCAAAGGGGCGGCTTGTGCATTTGCTTTTAGATATGTTCTGATTTTCGGGTTCATGAATTAATCCCCATCGGCATCCACAAAATCAATATGTATATTCATAGCAGATACCATATCTACTTTTAGCAAAGGCACAATGCGCTGTACCTCATCATAGGCATTCAACATATTTTCTGGAGGCGTGTTATTTACAATTTCATCTTTAAAATTGCCCAGTGCCTGAACCGCTGTTCGCGCCACGTTGATCTGGTCGTTTATCGCCTGAGCAAGATCTTCACCATCTTTAACAGAATTGAGAACATCTAAATAGGAAGCAAGACCAGGACCCTCGCCTTGTGTACCATAATACTGGCCATTAAAAAGGTTTTGAACAGCAAGTAAGCCTTCCAAGAATAATGTTTTGGAGTTTCCATCGCTATAAAATGCCTCAAGATGCCCGACCGAAGGTGTACCAGAAAATACCCCTAGCGGAATTCCCATCTTACCAGCCCTCAAAAATTTCTCAAAATAGAAAATATAATCGTTTACAAAGCGATCTACAGAAGCTGTGGCCGAAGCCCCATCGTTTGCCACAAAAGTAGCTCCATACCCATTTTCCCATTCGGACAAAACCGTTTCGGTCATGGTCTCCATATCATTCAACAAAGCTGCAACGTATGCTAAATATTTTGAACCATCTTCACCGGCATAAACTTCTATTATGGCCTCATCGGTATCCGCCAAACCATAGAAAAGATAATCTAAGGCAGGAAATCCCTTCGCATCACGATTGGAAGCCAAAGCTAAGTTATAATCACCACTTGATATATAACCTTCGATTTTCTCATCATCGGCCGGGTAGATATTCATATTAAGTCTAAAGTCTAAAGTCTCAGCGGGACCTATTTCGAACATCGACACATGTTGCCATGTTTTATAGGCAGTGAACCAGCCCTCCCGAACCGTATTCAATGCTGTTACCGTAGGATTGGTACTGAAAGCTTCGAACGAAACTTTAAAAGCATCTATTTTTAAATCAAAATCTTGATAAGCGGGTATGATGATATTATCCGTAATATTTACCAACATGGCTTTTCTGTCAAACTCGATCGGATCTATGGGATCCGGATCCGAATTATCGCCATCGGAGCTACATGCCCAAAAGATAAGTGTTGCAACGGCAATGAAAAGAACTTTCTTTTTCATGAATTCAATTTTAGTTTGTAAAGGTTAGGCCCCCTAACGCAAATACGGCCTACAGTGACTTTATATTTAGTAATCTTTTATCTGCTACTAATTTAACCGACAAAAGGAGCGTGTTCAGAAAAACTGGCTACACCTCCCTTTATCAATAAACACTTTTCTTCCTACCTACTCGGTAGATGATGCCTCCGCTACCGTAAACCCAAATTTAGTCGCAATGGTCGTAGAAATTGCATCCAAGGTTTCCCCGGTAATATCCCAAAGTCCGTTTTCACCATCACCCAACAAATCTTCTAAAAGTGCATCTACTTCAGCTTTTGACATATAGGGTGCACCCGTATCAGGATTATTGGAAAACTGAAGGCTGTAAATAAAGCCGAAGCCTTCTGAAATGGCGTGGAAAGCACTTCCATAGTCCGGAACCTCCTCGGCCAATGCATTTTTTCCTGCTTGTAAATAAAATACACCCCGAACTGATGGCACCAAAGAAAGTTTGGCTTTAATAATTGCCGCCTGTTCGTCACGAACCTCATAATTTTTTGCTACGATTGCGGCCCTACCCAGCTTAAAAGCTTCATAGGAAGCGGAAATCAAATCGTTAAAATCAGGGTCTGCAGCAACTTGTTGGATGTAACTTCCTAAAAAGCGATCACCATCATTTTCGGCATCGACCGGATTCTCGGGATTCGAATTCAGTGCAAACAAATAGCCATAGGCCTCGTCCCATTTATGCTCCATTGTTGTATACGATTTTCCATCTTCAAGAATATCCGCATCATTATTGGCCTTGTTCTCACCTTCGTCAAGAACTGCAGGGCTCAAATAATTGTTCACAATCTGATCCAAAGTCAAAGCTCCAATCAAACCCTTGTTTACCATTTGATTATACTCTAAACCGTTGGCGTTGACATAACGTACCCGCTCTCCTTGGGGAACCTGTCCGGCAACACCCGGTTCTGCAACTACTTCCCAGTTTGCAAAAACCTCATCGACTTGCCCGTTTATCCATGTATCGAAGTCAGCACGAATAGCCGCTTGATCGGAAGCATTCGTAGCAAATAAATCGACTGAAGCCGCTGTTTTACTACGTATACTTTTGTCGGATGCATTCAGGTCATCATCAGAGAAATCGACATTACCTTCTTCATGACCGAACATGGCAAGCAATTCATCGGCGGTTTGTGTATTGTCGGAAAGCGCTGAAACAAATTCGCTTCCCATTTTCAGCCGCGTAGTTTGACCATTATAATCTACCGTACTTTCACCGTCCCGCTCAAAAACATAAGTTGCGGGGTTTTCAATTTCAATTTGCTCCTCTTCATCCATCTTCGAAACATCATCATCATTGCTACAAGACAAGAAAGCTATAAGCGCGAAGGCCAAAGAAAAGGTCGAAAAAACTTTTTTCATTGTATTTTATTTAGACTGATTAAATATTGAGCGGCAAATATATGGCTAGGGAAAGAAGGAACAAAATTTATTTTTAACAAATCTAAATAACTTTAAGGGTTTAACATTTGGAAGAATTGCCATTTCAAGGGGTATCGTGCCTACCAAAACGTACGCATTCCCTCAAAAAATGCATGCCAGAATAATTTCAAAGGATTTAAGGTTCATGAAAAAGCAAATGAATCATAACCAATATTCAGCTCAGTACGAAGACAAATAATCATATTATTCCCATTGAAAGGCAAAATACATGCACTGTTCGTCACCCACATTTTTTATGGCATGGGGAATATTGCCGGAAGCAAAATAAAAATCACCTTCTTGGGCAGTATATTTCTCATTTCCTATCTCCATTTCGGTATCACCTTTTATCATCAATATAATTTCCGAAGCTTTGTGCGTATGGGGTTCATGACTTTTTATTCCCGGATTCAAATTGGTCACGTGCATTTCATAATACGGGCACATAGCCGTGGCACGATGAAAATAGTTTCGAATGCCACCTTTATCATGTTCTTTAAACTTCAGTTCATCAAAATCGATAATAAAAGAACCACCGTCTTTTTTTCCTCTACGTAGGTCCATCGGTCTTTTCGAACGATAAACCATGGTATAATAGGCCGCATTTTCCGATGCACAGGAAATCGATCCATTATCACCTGGCAATAAAACCATTACACTATTCGGGCCTATGGTTCTTTTCTTTCTATTTACCGAAACCTGAAGCTCACCCTCCTTTACAATAACGATTTGTTCGTTTTGGACATCCTTTAAATTTATGAGATCGGCGTTTTTTGTTAAATGAACCGTTTTTAATTCCATATCAGAGAAATAAAAGGTTTCACCGGCCATCATCACCTCGTTTTTATCATTTTTTGGGAAGGAATAAACTCCCGATTCGGCTATCTCGGGAACCACATCATTCCATAACCACTTCAAAGATTGCGGAAGGATAGCCCCGCCATGATTTCCGTTATGGCCGCCAGCACCTTCAACAAACTTGTAATCATATTCTTTGAATTTTAATGCCGATTCCATTTGAAGATTGGCCAACCACCAATTTCCATATTGGTTATCAAGGTCATGGGAACCATCTTGTAAAAATACCTTTATATCTTTCTTATCATGCTTTCGAATTATAGAGGGATAGTCATGCCCCCCTCGGATATCGGTAAAACTACCAATATGACTCAACACTTTATTGAAATGCTGCGGAAAGAACCACGCTGCTGTAAAAGCACAAATACCCCCGGACGAAATACCGCCAATACCCCGCTTGGTGGCATCTTCAGAAATAGCATAACCCTTTTTCAATTCCGGGATCATTTCTTCCAACAAAAACCGACCATAAGTATCGGAAACATCATCGTATTCTAAACTTCTGTTGGAAGCTTTCCATGGATTTTCTGGCGTAGGCAAACTTTTGTCATGGCCCGGATTGATAAAAAGCCCAATGGTAACAGGCATTTTTTTCTGGGCAATCAAATTATCAAACACCACAGGGGCCCTGAAGTCACCATCTTCCTTTATATAGGTATGTCCGTCTTGAAAAACCATAAGTGCGGCAGGTTCCGAAGATTTGTATTGAGCAGGCACATAAATATAATAATCCCTAATGGTGTTAGGATAAATAGTACTCTCCCAAGTATGCTTGGTAATCATTCCTTGAGGAATACTTTCATATTTTTCAGAATCAGGACCATGGGGATATTCCTCTTGGGAATAAACAAGGAAGGAAACCAAGAAGGCCAATGAGAAAATTGTCTTAAAAAAAAATCTCGGAATAAAGCGGAAATCTTGATGGATAACAGAAGGTGGCATAGTTTGGTTTTCAATTGAATACCTTTAAATATAGCCATTAAATAGACAAGATGCGAAATACTACTACTGCACTTTCAACCTAAAGCCATCGGTTGAAGTATCTATATTACACATATTTCAGAAATAGCTCCGACGCTTTGTTATAAGCAGCTTCGAAAACCATCCAATTTACACCAGAATCTACTTTTTCAGCAGTAAAATAGGAAAGCATTTTTTCCGTGGGCATATTCCCGGTAAGTTCATCCTTCGCCATGGGACAGCCGCCAAAACCCTGAACCGCGCCGTCAAACCTTCGACAACCCGACTTGTATGCCGCATTAACCTTTTCATGCCATTTCGAAGGTGTGGTGTGCAGGTGGGCCCCAAATTCAATTTCTGGATATTGCGGTATTAAACTAGAAAAAAGGTAATCAATGGTCTCTGGGGTGGAGGTACCCACAGTATCGGACAACGACAATATTCTTGCACCCATTTTGGCCATTTTCTCTGCCCACTCCCCTACAATATCAACATTCCATGGGTCGCCATAAGGATTGCCGAAGCCCATAGATATATACGTTACCACTTCTTTATTATTAGCATTGGCAAGCTCAAATATTTCCTTTAAGACTTCAATACTCTGCGCTATCGTTTTATGGGTATTTCGCATTTGAAAGTTCTCTGAAATGGAAAATGGATAGCCTAAATATGCAATTGCCTCATGTTGGCAAGCATCTTTTGCGCCACGTACATTCGCTACGATGGCCAACAACTTGCTATTCGTTTTTGACAGGTCTAATCGCGAAAGAACTTCGGCCGTATCCACCATTTGCGGAATGGCCCTAGGGGAAACAAAACTACCAAAATCTATAGTATCGAACCCGCACCCTAACAGCGATTGAATGTACTTTACCTTCTCCTGCGTTGGAATAAAAGTCTTAATACCCTGCATGGCATCCCGGGGGCACTCAATAAGCTTTACTTTTTCAGACATAGACCTAAAACTACCCCTTAAAAATACTATTAATTATTCGATAACAAGATAAAGACACCAATACCTACAAACACAAAGATTTGAAACCATTTTAAGTACCTAGCTATGTCTTTATTTCTCCTTACAACGTCTGAAATAGTACCTGCCAGAAGAGTAATAAGTCCGAACACAAAAAAAGAGACTACGATGAAAAGCAACCCAAGAACAAAAAATTGTGCCGCCGTACCCAAGTTTTCACTAAACAAAAAGCCAGGAAAAAAAGCTAAAAAGAAAAGGGCCACTTTTGGGTTCAGCACATTCATAACAAAACCTTGTTTGAACAATGACCAAACTCCTTTTTTTGGCACGATATCATCAGACAATACTGAGTTCGTTTCACTGTTTAGTACTTTATAGGCCAAGTAGAACAGGTAGAGTGCTCCCAAAATTTTTATGACAAGAAAAAGCCGTTCGTTTTCGCGAAGTATGGCCGAAACACCAAAAGCAAGTAAACTAGTATGCACCAAGCAGCCCGAAAGCAAACCGGCAACAGTAGCTAAGCCATACTTCTTGCCATGTGCCACACCCTGCATTAAAACATAAATATTATCAGGTCCAGGAGTAATGGCCAAAGCTGCAGTAGCCAAAACGAAGGTGTATAAAATTTCGTAATTCAATATAAAAGTCTACAATTTATGATACCAGTGCTCTGGTTCTAGGGTTTTATTTTCCGTCTTTAAATCTACAAAACCCAAGAGAGTATTCATCATTTTTTATATCTTTCAACACAATAAAATACAACCAAATGAAAAATATAGGTTTTGCGCTACTATTCATGATGTCGTTTTCCGTATTCGGATTTATCGGAAATGCAGAAGAAAATGAATTATCCACACTAAAAACAGAAAATTCAATGGCTCAAGATAGTCTTTTACGTCACGTCGTACTTTTTAAATTCAAAGAAGGAACAGCCCCAGAAAAAATTAAGGAAATTGAGGATGCCTTTGCGGCTTTGCCTGCTAAAATTCCACAAATTATTTCATACGAATGGGGATTGAATAATAGTCCGGAAGGATTAAACAAGGGCTTGACCCACTGCTTTTTCCTGACTTTTAAATCAGAGGAAGATCGTGCAATATACCTACCACACCCCGATCACAAAGCGTTTGGGGCACTGCTATCAGGTCATTTAGATGATGTGACCGTTGTAGATTATTGGACATCAAAGTAGAACTGGTCGCTCTAAATTAATGGCCTTTAGTTTTCTTGCTGCTCTAAAATAGCCTTGTTGATTCTTTTGATAAGGCTTGGACCTTCGTATATAAAACCTGTATAAAGTTGGATCAAGTCAGCGCCGGCCTCTAATTTTTCGAGCGCATCTTTGGGGGAATGAATACCCCCTACCCCGATTATCGGGAATGCCTTGTTGCTCTTTTCCGCCAAGAACCGAATAACTTCGGTACTTCGCTGAGTCAACGGCTTGCCACTTAGACCTCCATTTTGTTCGGTTAAAACCATACCAGATGTCAGCCCTTTACGCGCTATGGTCGTATTGGTCGCGATGATGCCATCAATCTCGGTCGTTTTGACAATAGATATAATATCCATCAACTGGTTTTCAGAGAGATCAGGTGCTATTTTTAAAAGAATGGGTTTTTCCTTTACCGATTCTTTTGCGGCCTGTTTTGTATTTTGCTTTTTGAGCTCGATCAGCAAGGCTGTTAACGGCTCTTTATCTTGAAGCTCCCTTAGGCCCGGGGTATTTGGAGAACTAACATTCACCACAAAGTAATCGACATAATTAAAAAGAGCATCAAAGCAAATCAGGTAATCTTTAATCGCTTCTTTATTAGGGGTAACCTTGTTCTTACCAATATTACCTCCAACCAATACTTTGTGTTCTTTCTTCAGCCGCTCCACCGCATCGAATACGCCCAAATTATTAAACCCCATGCGATTGATAATGGCCTCATCAGCCTTTAACCGAAACAATCTTGTTTTAGGATTTCCTTTTTGCGGTTTAGGAGTCAAGGTGCCGATTTCAACAAAGCCAAATCCGAAATTTGAAAACTCATTATACAATTTGGCATCTTTATCGAAGCCTGCAGCAAGACCAATGGGATTCTTGAAAGTCAAACCGAAAACCTGTTTTTCAAGGCGTTTGTCCTCTATTACAAAAAGTGATCGAAAAAGACCGGAAAAACCAAGGTTCGAAAGAAACTGTACTAGTGAAAAGGTCAAATGGTGTGCCTTCTCCGCATCCAATAAGAACAGAAAAGGGCGTACAAAAATTTTATACATGTGCTACCGTGAGATTTTTTCAAAAATACAAACTTAAGTATGGTAATCTTATGGTAGACCATGATTTTTTTAACAACCTAGAAAAGGTTCATTCCGGAGCAATGCTATCAGTATAAACGGCAGGTATTACTTTAATGGGGTCACGAAAAGCTTCTTTACACAAGCTTCTATAACGTTGATACTGCTTTTCGTTAAAAATTTCCAACAGTTTTGTGTCACTTTCTTTTGAAAGATCGACCATTTTTTGCTGTAATTTCTTGTATTTCTGCGCCAGTACGATCATTTCCGCCTGTGTGCCCTGTGGATGTTCGGCAAAGAGTTTTTTTGTTTCCTCTTCCAAAACCTTATTCGTAACCTCTAATTTGCCTTGAAGTTCTTCTAAAACCGCTGTCTGTGATTCATTGAGCTGAAAAATTGCGACAATGTTCTCCGTGTTGCTACTGCCAAGTCCCAAGGTGCAATCGGGAAGTTGGGCATGGCCAAGAAATGAACTAAAAAAAAGTACAGAAAATAACGTCACAGCTTTTACAAACATAACTTTAGTTTAAGAAATCAAGTACGGTCTTTGCTATGATATAAACACACTTTTTCTTTAAAAATTATATTGTTCGTTTTGAAATCTACTTATTTCCCCTCTTGTTTACCCTGTGTCATTGAACGTACTTCTTTATATCTTTATAATAACAAAGGCCGCATAAAGCAGCCTTTGTCATTATTCAATGATAAAAAGTATTATTTAAGCGTAAAATTGAGTCTAGCGAACAAGAACCGTCCACCGATGCCAAATTGTTGCGCCCTACGCGACCAATCAAAACGGCCCGAACTTCTATTATTAAAAGCTTCTTCGGCTCGGTCAGGGTAAATATCAAATAGATTGTTCGCGCCAATTGTAAAGGTAAGTGCGTCTGTAGCCTTGTACCCTATCGAAAGATCGGTCACTAATTTTGTGCCGAACACTTGTTGATTCGCCACTGTAGTTGTAGCTTCTGTGACTTCACCAAAATAAACATTCCTTAAAAAGACAATAAACTTATCGGAAGTAAGGCTATTCGATAAATTTATTTTAGTTCTAGGCACCGCTTCTTCAAGATACACTCTGCTGTCTTCTGGAAAATAGGTGTCGACCAGACCGGCATCACGCAATACTTGCGAAGCATTGATATCACCAATTTGATTTGTTTTGGAAAAAGTCCCCGCCAAATCGGATTTCAACCTCCAGTCATTTCCTAAATCCGTTTTATGGGTGATTACAACGTCCAATCCTCGAGATTCGGTATTAATTGCATTAGCAAAAAAGGATGCCGCAGTGGCATTGGCCTGCCTCAACAGATTATCCAATTCCGTGCCTGTACCAGGTCCTTCGAACTGCCCCGTATAAACTACCCTATCGTTAATTTCCACGTAGTATCCATCCACGGTTATCGTTAAATTTGCATCAGGAATTTTTGCGGTAAGCCCCAAACTAACACTGCTCGAGGTTTCTTCCTTTAACTGAGGAATACCCAACAATTTGGCTGCTCTACTGTCATTCGCAAAAGTACCTACCTCTTGCGGATTTCCTTCATTATCAAATATGGTAGACGTAGAATTAAAATTGATTTGATGCAATGAAGGGGCCCTAAAACCAGTATTGGCCGCACCACGAATATTTAGATTGTCGGAAACTTTATAGCGCGCTGCAAGCTTAAAGTTTATAGTAGAACCAAAATCACTATAATCTTCAAATCGAGTAGCAAAACTAGCCAGGAATTTTTCCGAAAAATCAGCTTCCAAATCTACATAACCAGCGACACTACTGCGCCCCCTTGATAGTTCATTCGCCGGAGCAAATCCTGGGAATACCTGTGAGCCTCCTGGTCTGGAATTTCCAAAGAAATCTTGTGAAGGCTGTTGAGATGCCAAGGTAATACGCTGTCCGTTTGCCGTATATTGGGCATAAGATGCTTCCTCTCCAGCGATAATATCGTAATTTTCGACTCTATATTCTGCACCAAAAGCTACGTTAAATCCCGACATCACGTCATCAAAGAATTGGGTCACATCAAGATTGGCGGTATTCTGTAAAAATGAAAATCCACCGGCATCAAAAAAAGTAGGGGAGGCATTTTGCATTGAGGCATTAAATGTATTCCCAATGGTATATAAAAAGGCATTCTTGCCATAGGTGTTGCTTAAGTCAACGTTCCAGTCTCCAATCAACCCTTTGATACCTATCGATAATGATTGATCTTTGATATTCGAGTTAATTTCGGGTAAAAATCCGTTGATATACGCCGGAGTAAAGGTTCTACTCTGATTCGGCAATCTATAAAAACCTGCCGAATTTCCGGTACGCGAACTGATTCCCGCAAAAGCGTAGACCTCGGTTTCGTTATCACCCAAAGGAAGCGAAAAGTTACCGAATAATCGTCCCCCACGCAATGCCGATTGGCCCACACGCATGTTGTAATCACTTCTTTGTTGTCCACGTGCAGCAAGTTCGGCTTGAGTCGCATCAGCTCCAAGAACGCCCCCCAACTCCTCTTTTGTCGAAGCCCCATTTAAATTGATTCCCGCTTGGTTGGCATACTGAATTACATCGTCAACGTCATCATCCAATAAATTACTAATGTCATAACCGTCGGCATTAGCGACTCTTTCTACCGTATTATAAAGATTAAATATTTCGCCCTCCCATTCTTTCATTCGGCTGTATTCATTCCTCACATCAAAATCACCTGAGAAATTAATAAATCCTCCATTATCGCCCAAAGGTACACCATAACTGGCAGCAATATTTGTTGTCGCACCGTCTATACCGCCCGTCTGGTCATTGGCATTTTTTGTAAAATTCGCGCCCGTGGTAACCGTGGTCGTCAATTCATTGACACTTTTGTTCAGTATTATATTAATGACCCCCGCAATGGCATCGGAACCATACTGCGCGGCCGCTCCATCCCTAAGCACTTCAATACGTTGAATAGCCGCTGCAGGAATAGCATTTAAATCTGTTCCCACGCTGCCTCTACCAAAAGTTCCATTTACATTGATCAATGAAGAAGTATGTCTTCGTTTGCCATTAATCAACACTAAAACCTGATCTGGGCCTAAACCCCGTAAGGAAGCTGGGTCAATGTGATCGGTACCATCGGATATCGTTTGGGTATTCGAGGTGAACGAAGGGGCAACATAATTCAGAATCTGATTGAGGTTTACTTGAGGAGCTACATTATTCAGTTCGCTAATGTCGATTACATCAACAGGAACAGTACTTTCCGTAGCCGTTCGATTTGGGTTTCTTGACCCAACGATAATCACCTCTGAAAGTGCCACTCCAGATGTCAGCTGAATGTTCATTTCGGTACTGTTGACAGTCACTTCCTTGGTCTCAAAACCAATGTAGGAGACGACCAAGGTATCTCCCATTTCCACATCAAGAGTGAAATTACCATCAAAATCGGTTGTGGTACCTGTTGTGGTTCCTTTTTTAACTATGGATGCACCTGGTAATGGCACTCCATCATCATCTAATACAGTCCCCGTTATCTGTGCATAGGCAAAACCAAAGGCCCATAAGAAAACGACAATACAAAAATAATGCTTGTTCATATAGTTATTTTTTGAGTTAATATTGTTTAAAAGTTACGCAATTTTACCCGTATTGTAAGAATCCTCGTAAAAATTGTTAGGTATTGTTCTTATAAGTGAACAGGTGTTTTTCCTTTATTGTATTTTTAAAAAAATTATATCTATGCAGAAAATTATCGATCGCTTTATTAGCTATGTTTCTATAGACACCCAAAGCGACCCAACTTCAAAAACAACCCCTAGTACAGAGAAACAATGGCATTTAGCCGATCTTCTTGTCGACGAGCTAAAAAAAATCGGCATGCGCGATGTTTCGATAGATGCCAACGCCTATATCATGGCGACCCTTCCAAGCAACATTGCTATCGAAGTACCCACCATCGGGTTTATTTCCCATTTTGATACTTCGCCCGATTTTTCTGGCACCAATATAAGGCCGCAGCTCGTTACCGACTACGATGGAGGTGACATAGTATTGAACAAAGAGCAAAACATTGTTTTATCTCCCGATTATTTTGATGATCTACTACTCTATAAAGGCCAAACGCTTATTACTACAGATGGTACTACGTTATTGGGCGCCGATGACAAAGCCGGCATCACCGAAATCATTACGGCGATGGAACATTTGATTCAAAACCCCGAAATAAAACACGGTACCATAAAAATTGGCTTCACCCCTGATGAAGAGATCGGCCGTGGGGCGCATAAGTTCGATGTTGCAAAGTTTGCTGCTGATTGGGCCTATACCATGGATGGTAGCCAAGTCGGCGAACTCGAATATGAAAACTTTAATGCAGCTGGTGCCAAAATAGTAATTAAAGGAAAAAGTGTACACCCGGGCTATGCCAAAGGTAAAATGGTAAACGCCATAACCATCGTCAATGAGTTTACGGAACTATTACCCCCGAACGAAATACCACAACGTACCTCGGGAAGGGAAGGTTTTTTTCATATACATCATATGAAAGGGGAGATTGAACATGCCGAATTCGAATTAATCGTTCGCGACCATGACAAAACCCACTTTGAAAAGCGCAAACAGTTATTACGCGATATTACCAAAGAACTTAATAGCAAATACGGTGATTGTATTCAGTTGGAAATAAAAGATCAATATTACAATATGCGGGAAAAAGTAGAACCGGTTATGCATATCGTCGAGATTGCTAAAGAAGCTATGGAAGCTGTGGGCGTAACACCCATTATCAAACCCATTCGCGGGGGTACCGACGGTTCGCAACTCAGTTTTATGGGACTCCCCTGCCCTAATATTTTTGCTGGCGGTCATAATTTTCATGGAAAATATGAATACATACCTGTAGAAAGTATGCAGAGAGCTGTGGATGTTATCGTGAAAATTTGCGAACTCACAGCATCAAAAAATCAGAAAGATTAGAGTTGCCAACTATGAGGATAAAATAGGACAACTCACCCCCCACAAACAACACTTCGGAGGTTTAAATTTTAAAAAACTAAACGGTATTGGGAAATTTGAAGCATTCAATCAATTCTAAATGGAAGAAACAATTACGATTTTAATTTACATTCATGCATTTCTTGGCGGAATTGGACTACTAACCGGTACAGGAAGCGCCATTGTAAAAAAAGGAGGTAAATCTCACAAAAAAATGGGAACAGTATTCTCTTATGCTATGATAGCAAGTTCCTTGATTTCCCTGGTTATAGCTCGAATGCCCAATCATGAAAATCTATTTTTATTTCTAATCGGGATATTTACCATATACATGGTCCTTGCCGGGAATAGAGCACTAACCTTCAAAAACAAAAGAAAAGAAAAAGCGGACATTTTAGACCTTACTATTTCCGGTATAATGCTGACGGCTTCAATTGGCATGTTTGCTATTGGATTAATTGGATTGTTTCAAAAAAATGAAACTTCAATTCTGTATTTATTCTTTGGGGTATTCGGTGCATTGTTGACCATAAAAGATTTCCAAATGTTCATGAGTTTCTCACAAAACAAAAATATGTGGCTCAAAAATCACCTAGGTCGTATGATAGGTGCGCTTATTGCCTCTTTTACGGCATTTTTGGTCGCAGGGCTACATATCAGCACCCTATTTGTTTGGTTGGCACCTACCATTCTTGGCACCCTATATATCGTATATTGGAAGAGAAAATTAAAGGTGAAACCGGTGGCCAAAAGGAATGGTCATCAATAAAAAACGAACCCAATCAACTTTTTTATAGCCATACGGAAAGAACAATTAAGATTCTCGAAAGCAATATACAGGTAGGTATGCCAGACAGCCTTGAAAGCAATTTAAGAGTTGTTATAAAAGCCAAAGACATGACATAGTTGAGAAAGACAAGACTTACTACATCAAGATGACCAAATCTGATAGGGATTGGGTCCCAAATACTTTTGGTTTTAATTTGGAACAAAAAATAGATAACGTTCAGCTTAAATTCTGGTATAAAGGAGGGCCATTCTGTAACGATCATTTCAAAAAATCTTCATTTTCTTGGGCCATGCCGCTAAGCGGATTAAAATTTTATATGGAGAAGGGTAAAGTAGTACCTTTTAGGGAGGGACTAAATGCATCTCTTTGCATAAAATCTGATTGCCCAGCTTCGAATAAAAGTTCTTTCCTGCTGCTACCCGTTTAAAGGGTGGCGGTCACCGACCCTATTTTTTTCAAAATTCCATATGACTTCAAATTAGAAGAAATCCGTAAATTTAAGCAACTATCGAGAAACTTTTTATCCCATATTATTTGGATGCAGGCTATAGACATAAAAGACTATGCGGATACTTCTAACAATATTAATTACAATACACGGAATTATACATTTGTTCGGATTTCTGAAAGCATTTGGCATTTCCGAATTTAATGCAATGACACAACCGATTTCCAAACCTTTTGGAATTATTTGGTTAGTCGCATTTATCCTATTTTCAACAACCCTAGCACTATTTCTCAGTCAACACAATAGCTGGTGGATAGTTGGACTTTTGGCCGTTTTACTTTCTCAGTTTCTAATTATAACCTATTGGCAAGACGCCAAATTTGGTACCAGTATAAATTTGATAGTTACTGTATTCATTCTTATTGCGTATTCATCCTTCGGTTTTATAAAGAAGGTAAATGATGAAACGGCCCAAATGCTTGCTTCTTCCAAACCTTCAAAACAAGTTATCGTTTCAGAAAAAATGATCAAGAACCTGCCGACCATAGTTCAAAAGTGGGTCATGAACAGCGGTATTCTAGGTAAAGAACTGGTACACCACGTGTATTTGGAGCAAGATGCCCAAATGCTCATGAAACCTGAACAAAAAGATTGGAGTAGCGCCAAAGCAAGACAGTACTTTACTATCGAACCTCCAGCTTTTAATTGGAGGGTAAACCTAACGATGAAGAAGGTTCTATCACTAGTGGGCAGAGATAGATTTGAGAACGGAAAAGGAGAAATGACCATTAAACTATTTTCGCTCATTCCTGTTGTAAACGCCAAAAACAGTGAAAAAATAAATCAAGCGACATTACAACGGTATTTAGCCGAAATTGTTTGGTTCCCCTCTGCTGCATTAAGTCGTTATGTCACATGGGAGCCGGTAGATGATTCTTCGGCCAGGGCAACAATGGAGTATAATGGAACAAAGGGTTCGGGAGTCTTCTACTTTGACGAGAAAGGAAATTTCGAGAAGTTCGTGGCCATGCGTTTCAAGGATGCACATGATACCGAGCCGACACAGTGGTCAGTTATCGCAACCAAAAGCGAAGAAATAAACGGTATAAAAATACCTGTGGAAGCAAAAGCAAATTGGAAATTAAAGAATGGGGAATGGACATGGCTAAAACTTAAGATAACGAACATTACGCATAACACGCAAAAAATCTCCATGTCTAACGGTACTAAAAAACCGTAGGTTATTCCTAAAGTAAGAACTTGATTACCCGAGCCTTATAAAACCTAGACCATCGGTAGTTTCCAGCCGTTGTGATAATCTGCCTTTAAAAATTTATTGGCAGGGGTTTCCTTAAATTCCCCGGCCTCGGCATCCCAATAAATACGGTTACCCGTTTTAAAGGCCACATTGCCCATGTGGCAAACAAGTGCGGCATCATATCCCACTTTTATGGGAGCGTGCAATTTTGACGCATCCCTACTTTTAACTGCTTCGATAAAATTCACGGTGTGTAAGTCTAGTCCGCTACCCTCATTCTTTTGCAACGGTACACGTTCCATACGATCGTCTTCTGGAATAACTTCCCAACCATTACGATCCAAGACCAACGTACCATTGTTGCCAACAAAAGAAATGCCATGATCTCGGCCGTAATTACCATTGCTTATTCCAGTGGCATGCTCCCAAAGTATCGAGAATCCATCATATTCGTAGACTGTTTGCAGGGTATCGGGTGTTTCCGAGGCATCGTCTTTATAAGCAAACTTTCCGCCCAGGGCCATTACCGATTTTGGGGTACCGGCCTTCATACCAAAAAGTGCATAGTCAATCAAATGTACACCCCAGTCGGTCATAAGTCCACCGGCATAATCCCAAAACCATCTAAAGTTAAAATGGAACCGATTAGGATTAAAAGGACGTTCTGGCGCAGGACCGAGCCACATTTTATAATCAACACCTTCAGGTGGCGCACTATCTGGCACAACTGGCACGGGTTTCATCCAACCTTGATAGGCCCATGCCTTTGATAGCCTTATTTCACCCAATTTACCCGAATGCACAAAATTGATAGCATCGACAAAATGAGGCTGGCTTCGCTGCCATTGACCAATTTGAACCATTCGATCACTGGCACCGACATAATTCAACATGATGTTGGCTTCTTGAACCGAATTTGCAATCGGCTTTTCGCAGTATACGTCTTTCCCCGCCATCAAAGCGTCGGTCAATTGAAGGCAGTGCCAATGGTCAGGTGTACCGATAAGAACCACGTCAATATTAGGGTTCTCCAATAATTTCCTATAATCTCGATACCACAGCGGTTTTTTAAGCCCTGCTTTTTCCAGGTCGGCCGTTCGTGCCTCGAGAACACTCTTATCTACATCACAGAGGGCGATTACGCTTACCTCGCTAATCTTCAACATTGACTTTAAATCACTAAAACCCATGCCTTTGCACCCTATCAACCCCACGTTTATTCGGTCATTAGGGCCTACTTTTTTTCGAATAGTAGCTAATAATTCCATAGGAAAAAGAAAAGAGGCACTTGTACCGGCCACTGCCAAGGTGCTCTTTTTGATGAAGTTGCGTCGATTGCTATACATATTTGCTTATTTAACGGCCATGAATATAGCAATTTTAAAGCTAAACAACTACAATGAACAACAGGGCAACCCCTTAAAATTTCACGCTTTTTAGGCACGAAATACATTACGCCCAAGTTCCTTATCTGCAAAAAAAATGATGGTGCTTTCTTAGTAGTCAAAAAAAAAGCACCAACGTTTCCGTTGGTGCCTTTTTAATTATCGATTGTTCCCTTATTTTTTTTCGGGCGCACTTAGTTTTTTGCTCATCTCCATAGAAATGGCCGAGCGATCAAATTTCAGCTTTCCGGCCATGGTCTCTAAAATACAAGAAAAATCCTTGTCGTTCAGATCGACCACTTTACCGTGCAAACCACTTTTGGTAATCACACGATCGCCACGCTTTAATTCTGCGGCAAACTTCTTTTCATCTTTTTGACGTTTCATTTGAGGTCGTATCATAAAAAAATAAGCTACGACAAAAATCAAAATCATCGGAAGAAACTGTCCAATGTCACCCATGTATGTGTTCTTTTTAGTTAATTAATTATTGGGCAACGGGACCCTTTGGTGCGGCATCTTTAGGGTTAACAAAAGCTTTTATACGCAAAAGCTCTTGACCTTTTTCAGTATTCGCGGTTACAGTAATTTGTTTAGTCACCTGATTTTGTCCCGACCCGTTGAATTTCACTTTAAGTTCACCTGATTCACCAGGGGCAATCGGATCTTTTGGTGGATCTGGAACGGTACAACCACAGCTACTCTTGGCATCGGTAATAATCAAGGGTGCATTACCGGTATTGGTAAATTTAAAAATGGTTTCTTGTGGCGTATTCTGATCGATAGTACCGAAATCATGCTCGACTTTTTCAAACTCCATCACAGGAACCTGTTTTCCGGCTTCATCACGCTCTGCGGCCACGGCCACATTGTCGCTTTTTATTTTACTCGATGCATTGTCTTTACAGGAAGCTGTAACAAACAGTCCTACTAAACCAAATGCCAAAATTATTCTTTTCATACCTCAGGATTTTTAATATTAATTAATTGAGAAATACTATTCAATTTATTTAAACAGCAAAATTAAAGAAATATTTTATAACAGCCCTCGACCTGTTTTATTTAGTTTGCCGTCGGCCTTATACTCCTTCAGCAATTTATCGAGAATTCCATTTATAAAAATACTGCTTTTGGGCGTCGAATATTCTTTGGCAATTTCTAAAAACTCATTCATTGTAACCTTTTCTGGTATTGAAGGAAAATTCAGCACCTCGCATATCGCCATTTTCAGAAGAATCGAATCGATATCCGCAATGCGATCTTTGTCCCAGTTCGGAGTTTTCCCTTCGATTTCTTTTTCCAATTTTGCATTGTTGAGCAGTGTTTTGGTCAAGAGTTTTTTGGCAAAATCCATATCTGCATCATCCTTCAACAATCTGGGAAGGAAAAAACCATCATTTTGATCTTCCTTTACCTTTTTTAGCTGTTTCAAAATAAAGGTATTCACGATCGGAATATCGTCGACCCAGGTCAGTTTGTCATCCTCCAGGTATTCATAGATTTTCTCGTTCGGAGCGATAATCTCCTTGAAAATCTGCAACACAAATTGCTTATCCTGTTCATACGTACCAAGGGCAGTGCCCATGTACTCGGCGTAAATATCACTTTCAACGATTTCTTTGTAAATCAGTTTTACATATTCGTCGTTCAGATACCAATTTTTTAATTTTCGACTATCAAATTCATTCTTTAACCGTGTATTGTCCACCATTTGGGACAACACCCTATTTTGAACGAATTTTTCCTTGTTCGGATAAGCGTCCGTGACACTGGCCAAGTACTTTTTCGAGGATAGTTTCACCTGCTTGGCGGCCATTTGCTGTACTTCGATCAAAAGACTGAGATTCAGCAGGTATAAAGTATACATGTTTTCAATACTGACCTTTAAAAACTTTTCCTGTTTTTCAAGAGAGTCGTCTTTAGATTGTGTCAAGGCATAAATGCATTGCATCACCTTTACCCGAATATGCCTTCTTGTGAGCATTTAGAAAGAACTTTTTAGATTGAGTTTGGTTTCACTACCAGCCCGCAAAAATAACAATCCTTTTTCTAATACCTACCATAAGAAAGCGTCTTTATCTTATGTATTTTATAACATTTGTTTTTGCTGCAAACCCCTATCTTTGGCAAATTGAAGATTAAAAACCTATTCCGTTAGCCAACCCATTACATGAAGGAACTTAAGCACGTTAATAAATACTTCAAAAAATATTGGTCAAAACTATTGATCGGTATCATTATCACCATTATCGCCCGAGTTTTTCAATTGGTCATGCCCACCTATGTCAAAAAATCGATTAACGTAGTTGAAGAGGCCTTGAACGGGAAAATAACGGATGCTTCTGCTGAAAACCTGCTTATGGAGTTCATCCTTATCATTATTGGTGCCGCTTTTCTATCTGGGTTTTTCACTTTTTTGATGCGACAGACGATAATAAACGTATCGCGTTATATCGAGTATGATTTAAAAAATGAAGTTTTCGACCATTATCAGTGGTTAAGTCTAAATTTTTACAAGAAAAATAGAACCGGCGACCTCATGAACCGAATCAGTGAAGATGTCGGACAAGTACGCATGTATGCCGGCCCCGCTCTAATGTACGGGATAAACACGGTCACTCTTTTTGTATGCATCATTCCATTGATGTTTATTACGGCCCCCACTCTTGCGGCCTATGCCCTGATTCCCTTGCCCATATTATCGGTCTTGATCTATAATATCAGTAAGATCATACACAAACGCAGTACCATTGTTCAAGAATACCTTTCTACCCTATCAACATTTACACAGGAAGTGTTCTCTGGAGTATCGGTGATAAAGGCCTACGCACTGGAACCACAGATAAATGGCGAACTACAGGTACTGGCCGTCGAAGGAAGAGAGAAAAGTATGGACCTGGCCAAAGTAAATGCCTGGTTCTTTCCGCTCATGGTACTTTTAATAGGAATCAGCAATATTCTTGTCATCTACGTAGGCGGCAAGCAATACATCAATGGTGAAATTGAATCTGTAGGTGTAATTGCAGAGTTCATCATTTACGTCAATATGTTGACCTGGCCCGTTGCCATAGTAGGGTGGTTAACCTCTATCGTGCAACGTGCCGAAGCATCGCAAAAACGCATTAACGAGTTTTTGAGATCTGAACCGGCCATCAAAAATGAAGCAGTTGGGGCCACCCCGATTACCGGCAAAATTGAATTCAAAAATGTCACTTTTACCTATGAAGACACTAATATTACCGCTTTAAAAAATATTTCCTTTACGATCAATGCTGGAGAAACTGTGGCCATTCTTGGTAAAACAGGTTCTGGAAAATCGTCCATTTTAGACTTAATAGCCCGATTGTATGACGTCACCGATGGAGAAATCCGTATCGATGACATACCCATTAAAAAGGTAAACCTCAATAGCTTGCGCGAATCGATTGGTGCGGTACCCCAAGATGCCTTTCTGTTTTCGGATTCGATAAAAAATAATATAAAATTCGGTAACCATACCGCTTCTGATGAAGATGTGGTCAAAGTGGCGAAAAATGCAGCCGTACATGAAAACATTATGGGCTTTGCCAAGCAATACGAAACCGTTCTAGGCGAGCGGGGCATCACCTTAAGTGGCGGACAGAAGCAACGTGTCTCTATCGCACGCGCCTTATTAAAAGACCCCGAAATATATTTATTTGATGATTGTTTGTCAGCCGTAGATACTGAAACTGAGGAAGAAATTCTAGCAAATCTAAAAAAAGCGTCCAGAAATAGAACCACTCTTATAGTAAGCCACAGGGTATCATCTGCAAAAAATGCAGATAGAATTCTAGTGCTTGAAGACGGAACGTTGTTTCAGGAAGGAACACATGATGATTTAATTGCTGTCGAAGGTTATTATAAATCACTTTATTTAAACCAACTATCTGAGAAAGAAAACTGAAAATTTGTTGTTGAATCAAGTTTTTTTTTACATTTTTGATATGATATTGAAGTATGAACTATAGACACCACATCAAATGAGCGAAAAAGATTTAATGGACCAGGAAGAGATCCACTCCAAAGTTTTAAGGGCAGGAAGAAGGACATATTTTTTCGATGTCAGGAGTACAAAGGCAAATGATTATTATTTAACCATAACCGAGAGCAAGAAGTTTACGCATGACGATGGATCTTTTCATTATAAAAAACATAAAATATACCTTTATAAGGAAGACTTCACCGCTTTTAAGGAGAATGTTGAGGAGATGATGGATTTTATTATCGATGAAAAAGGAACCGAAGTTATATCAGAAAGGCATCAGTCTGATTTCAAAAAAGAAGAGCCCGTTCAAAATGGTGAAGCAAAGACTACAGAAAGCTTTACCGATATCAATTTTGACGATATTTAATTTTAGAATTTTCTTTATAAAAAACAACGGCCCTCATAATTAAGGGCCGTTTTTTGTTTAATGTGATCGCAGTATGTCCTTTCGACTATATGGCTCGAATAGTCTTGACACGACATATAGTAATGGTTACATTTATAAACTGACTAAATTCATCGTGGTATGAGAAACATTCTATTGGCATTGGTTTTGGTGCTCTTTCAAAATATTAATGCACAAGAGTCGGTAGACTTAGGCTATTACCTTCCTGAGAATATCACCTACGACCAAAGCATTCCCAAGCCTCAAGAAGTTATCGGCCACGAAGTGGGCGAATGGCATGTCACCCACGACAAACTGGTATTTTACATGCATGCCGTAGCCAAGGCAAGCGATCGCATAACCATTGAAAATAGGGGTCAGACGTTTGAAGGAAGACCGCTTCTTTTACTCACGGTTACCACCCCACAAAACCACCAGAACATTGCTAAAATTCGTGAAGAACATTTGGCTTTGACCGAAATTAAAGGCAGTTCTATGAATATTGAGGCCATGCCCCTTGTAGTGTACCAAGGTTTTTCAATACACGGCAACGAGCCCAGTGGTTCAAATGCGGCTTTGGCCTATGTCTATTATCTGGCCGCAGCACAGGGACCTGAAATCGAAAGTATTTTAGAAAACACCATTTTGCTGGTTGACCCTGCCTTTAATCCTGATGGGCTGCAACGCTTTGCGTACTGGGCCAACACCAACAAAAGCATCAATCTGAACCCTGACAATAATGAGCGGGAATACCATGAAGTTTGGCCCGGGGGGCGTACCAACCACTATTGGTTCGATATGAACCGTGACTGGCTTCCGGTGCAATTGCCAGAAAGTCGGGCGCGCATCGAAACATATCATAATTGGATGCCGAATATTCTCACCGACCATCACGAAATGGGCACTTCATCTACCTTTTTCTTTCAACCGGGAGAACCCGACCGCGTGCACCCACTGACCCCAAAATTGAATCAAGAACTGACTACTGAAATTGCGACATACCATGCCAAAGCTTTAGACAAGATCGGTTCGCTTTATTATTCCGAAGAACAGTACGATGATTATTTTTATGGCAAGGGCTCCACTTTTCCCGATGTGAACGGGGGTATCGGTATTCTTTTCGAACAAGCTAGCTCTAGAGGCCACATTCAAGAATCTCAAAACGGCTTGCTGACATTTCCCTTCACCATTCGCAATCAGTTTACAACCGCTCTTTCCACCATTGAGGCCGCTAAAAATATGCGCATAAAAATTCTAAGATACCAGCAAGAATTTTTTAAAAATGTGGGTCTTATGTCGGCCGTAAGCAGAACCAAGGCCCTCATTTTTGGTGATTATAAAGATGCCGCTAAAACATGGCATTTGGCCGAAGTTTTACAGCGACACAAAGTAAAGTTTCACGAACTCTCGAACGATATCTCCTTGGGCGGAAAATCGTATAAAAAAGGGTATAGCTATGTGGTGCCCATGAACCAAAAGAACCAAAGCCTGATCAAGGCCATGTTCGAAAAAAGAACCACTTTTAAAGATAGTCTGTTCTATGACATCTCTGCTTGGACCTTTCCCCTAGCCTTTAATTTAGATTATTCCGAATCACGTTCTTTAAAGGTAGCAGGTAAAGAAATCAATCGCCTTATGCCTTTAAGTGGGAATGTCGATGCGCAGAGCAATTATGCATACCTCTTTGAGTGGAACGAATATTACACCCCCAAGGCCATCAACAAAATTTTGAACAAGGGTATACGTGCCAAAGTGGCAAGAGAGCCCTTTAGTCTTGACGGAAAAAATTACGGTCATGGTACGATTATGGTCCCCGTTCAGAACCAGGTACTACCATCAAGCGAATTACACGCCTTTTTAAATACGGTTGCCCAAGAAAGTAAAATTGAAATAACAGCGGCAAACACCGGACTTGCCAAAGGAATTGACCTGGGCAGCAATAGTTTTGGTTCGCTTACGAAGCAAAGGGTTGCCATTTTAGTGGGTAGCGGAATCAATGCTCACGCAGCTGGTGAGATTTGGCACTTGTTCGATACGCGGTATGATATAAAGATTACTAAAATCGATGTTGCCTACTTCAATTCCGTCGATTGGAGCAAGTATACCGATTTAATCATTCCGAGTATGGGCAACAGCCTGTCAAAGGAGCAAGCAAAAAAATTAAAGGAATGGGTCGAGGCAGGTGGCACGCTTATCGGCTATCAAAATGCCGCCAATTGGCTCCATAAAAACGAATTGATAAAGTTGAAATTCAAGAAAGACACCTTGGTCGGAAAAAATATTTCCTTTGGTCAACAAAACGATTTTAGGGGTGCCCAAAACACGGGAGGAGCCATTTTCGAGGCCAAGATCGATCTTTCGCATCCTATTAATTACGGGTATAAAGACGACCGGTTACCCTTGTTCAGAAATACAAATATTTATATCGAACCTGATAAACACAGTTACAACAACCCTATTCAATACACCAACAACCCGTTGTTGAGTGGCTATATTTCAGAAGAGAATCTTGCCCTATTAAAGAACAGCGTTCCTTTTCAAGTGCAGCGTATGGGCAAAGGAAGAGTCATAGTTTTTACCGACAATACCAACTTTAGGGCCTTTTGGTATGGAACAAACAAACTGCTGATGAATGCCATTTTCTTTGGGAAGCTGATGTAGGTGTTATGTTTATTTTTGGGGACAACAAGCTTGAACAATAAACAAAAAATATACAATCAGTATAGAATTTATAACTTTGATTAAAACGGATTGGAAATGGACTTACAAACCAGAAAACTGACTTTCGTTCAAGAGTTTCTTCGCATTCAGAACGAGGAAATCATAAGCGCACTTGAAAAAATACTTAAAAAGCGGAAATCTAAACTCTATGAACAAAACCTGAAACCGATGTCAATGGAGCAATTTAATTCAGATATTGACAAATCATTAGAAGATTCGACAAACGATAGAATTATAAGCGCAAAGGATTTGAAAGAAGAAATCAAAAAATGGAACTGACCGTTTTTTGGACAGAATTCGCAAAAGAAATACTTGATGATATTTTCGAACACCATAAACTCAAATCGAAAAGTGTCAAGGTCGCAAGAAAGTTAGTAGGTTCAATTGTCGACCGCACTATAACTCCGGAAAACCAACTACATATCGGACAGAAGGAGGAGCTTTTATCTGACCGCCCTCAAAAGTTCAGATATCTTGTTTTCAAAAACTACAAAATCATCTATTGGATTAACGAACCAAAAAAGACAGAATGAAAACACAGGCAATCATTCTTTTCATAGTATTAGCAACACTTTTTTGTTGTAAGAAAGAACAGCAGCAGCCAAATTTTAAGCGTTCATTCTACCAGTCTTTTAGCATTATTAAAGAGAAATATATCAAAACGAATGAATTAAATTGGGTAGATATTGAAAATAATATAAAAGACTCAATCCCTAAATTCCAAAACAATAATGACGTCTATAATGGAATTAAATACGTTTTAAATCAAATCAACGACAAACATAGTTTCTTCTTACCTCCAGACAAAACCAATTTTTTCCTCAAAGACACGGTATCTATACCAAAAATTGATTACAAAATTTTAGAAAATGATATAGGTTATATAAAAATTTTAGGTTTTGCCGCTAATGATAGCCTAAGTACTATATATTCTTTAAAAATCAGGGAAGCCCTTAAAAAAGTTGATAACCATCCTAATTTATCTGGATGGATTATCGATTTAAGAGATAATATTGGTGGAAAGGCAGGTACCTTTGCATTAGGTCTTGAACCATTGTATGTTAATTCGATAATAGGATTCTCAATTAACAACAAAGGAGAATACATCAATCATAAATTAACTAGTGACACTTATTATTATGGTAATCATATAATAAACACTATTAAGTTAACTGACACCATACGTAATGCAAATAAGCCAATCGCTGTATTAGTGAATGAAAAAACGGCAAGTTTAGGTGAATCGACAGCACAATCATTTAAATTTCAAAAGAATACATTGATTTATGGAACAAAAACTTATGGATTAACAACGGACCTTCAAGTTTTCGAATTTGTTAGTGGAGCACGACTGGCTTTTTCTACTTCTTTTATGTGCGATGAAGAGAAAAATATAATCAAAGATGGAATCGTTCCAGATATTCATTGTGAAACTGAAAAATCATTAGAATTAGCTATAGAAGACATAAAAAGGCTATATAAGAATTTCTAAGAAAATTAGCCGTGCATCTCAGTTGAAGAGTAAAATTCAACTTACCCGAACATGCACCACATTAAACAAAAATAGTATGGCAACTACCACTAAACCGATGACCCCGCTCCAAATAACCGTTACAACACCGAACAATAAAAGATAATAAACGGGATAGACCAATAAGGCAAAAGCAAACCGAAAGGTGCCCATAAACTCCATCTCGGGTACTCTTGGTTTTAAAGTCAAGATCCATAAGAACCACACGGGGAAATTTAATAGCACGAAAAGTACCTTTAAAAGTTTTAGGCTTGATGTCGGTTTTGGTTTTGATATTGGTTTCGAATTTGAACTTTCAAAAGATGCTAAAACGGTATTTACTTCTTCCGGGTTCAAATAATCTACACCCATAGCATCCAACCTTTCCACAATAGCCTGATACTTACTATCGTCGTCAATATGGGTTGTCAAGGTCTTAAGACTGTTCGAAACTTCCGTTTTAATAAGCTCCACTGAACCACTAAGATCTTCGGGGTCGTATAATTTTTGCACGGCAATAGCTTTCCCGTAATATACCGCTACCCGATCAGGGAATATTTTTGCATCCCGGTAATTCAATCCCACCGGCACCATTTGAATATCCAATTGTGGCTGCTTTTCCAGCGCATTGAAAAGAATTCGGGTAAAACCTTTGCTCAGGGGGCGAACACGTCGCTGAAGGTTATGATTGGCCTCGGGGAACATCAGAATCGCATTATTGTCTTGTAACAAACGAGCACAGTCATCAAATATAGCTTGATTGTTTTTTAACGATTCCCGTCCGTCACGAATTCGGTAAACAGGAATCATTTGAAAGAAATTGAAAACAGTTTTTAGAAAATTACTTTTAAAAACATCGGAGCGTGTTAAAAAGTAAGGCTTCCGATTGCATTTTACGGCGATTAGAAGTACGTCAAGCAATGCACTTTGGTGATTGGGCAGAAATAGTAGCGGTTTATCTTTGGGCACATCGGCCAAACCTGAAATTTTTATCTTACCGAAATACAAATAGAGCGCGCACTTGATCCATACCTTAACTAAATTATATCCTATTTCTTTCAAGCCAACCTTTCTTTTTCAACAGGCCTATAGCCCCAAAAACCCGCAAGCAACAAACCAGATACCAAATGCCAAATGCCCCAAAATGCTGCAAGTAACGCCATTCCGCCAAGACCGTCGAAAAAAGTAAAAATCAATAAGAGCCCCAAACCTGAATTTTGTATTCCCGTCTCGATCGTTATACTCCGTATATCCCTTTTTGATAGTCCCATAAAACTTGCTACAGAAAAACCTGTTGTAAAGGCTATGATATTATGTAATACCACGATCCAAAAGACGTAAAAGATATAATCCATAAATATATCACGGTTGTTGTATAGCGCCAAAAATATCAAAATCACAAAAAAGAGTAAAGAAACTACTTTCAATACTTTCGCCACCTTCTTTGCTACTACCGGTCTGATATGATGTAAACCCATACCGAGAAGAAGTGGCACACCCAATAGTAACGACACCAGTTTCACCATTTCAAAAGGTGCTATGGCCACCTCTTTTAAAAGCACTGATGTGGGGGCATACATCGAACCCCATAACTGCAAATTCAATGGCGTCATAAAAACGGCCAACAGTGTCGCCACAGCCGTAAGGCTGACTGACAAAGCGGTATTGCCTTTTGCCAAATAGGTGATAAAATTGGAAATATTACCCCCTGGGCAAGCAGCGACCATGAACATTCCGAGGGCAATGCTGGGCAAGGGTTCAATGGACCAAACCAATATAAAGGTTACCACGGGCAACAATACGAATTGACTAAAAACTCCTGTAAAAACAGGTTTTGGCTTTTTTACCAAGTGTCGAAAGTCCTTAACAGAAATCTCTAAGGCTATACCGAACATGACCAATGCCAAGGCCATGTTCAACACCCACAGCGTTTCATCATCAAAGTTGATTTGTACGTTATCTAAAACAGTTTTAGTCAATAAAATTGGAAGTTTTGCGAATGTTAAGAAAGGATATTTACAATCAAAATCACCTTATATCACTCCATTACTTTGCACCCAAGATAAGACATTCGCTGAAAATAGGGGTTGATTATTTTATGGAAAAGTATGAAACAGACATCAGTAATTGGCCCGAAAATCGGTATTGTACATACCTCATTAAAAGTTTATAGCGGGTTTTCAACTTACTCGTTACATTGTAAAATCAGTGCGATTTTGGTCAGGCAGAAGTCGGCCATTTTAGAACTTGACACACCTCAGCGTTCATTTATCGCGACATTTTAAGCTTGTCCATTAGTTCTTTGGACACATTGCCCGAATAGGCACCGTAGGCATCCATAAGCAGCCCTTTTTCTCCCGAGTTCGTTTCTATAACATACAAAACGGTGTTATCATCTGGGTTGCTCATCCCCTCAAAACGATAATACTTGACCACATTCAGCTCGTCAGCGGAATGCACCTCCTTTTTGTGCTTGTTTTCAACCCCGGCATCGCACAGATTAAAATCTGCCGTAAAACCTTCTAGTTGCAAATTGGTAATTGCCTCCGCCAATGATGTGTATGAATTATCCATAATATTCAAAATTTAATGTTATACATACGTTCATTCTTCCCTAATTCGAACACGGAAATTGCAGTACGACAGAAAAGTTAAAACGGGTTCTTTAAGATAACCATTGCGCAATAAAAAAACAAGTGTTTTTAGAGCGCGGGCCTTGAAATATGTCGATTATTTTTCGTACCCTTTATGGGTACTAATTCGTTTGTTCTGAAAATTCAAAGCTGATCATATATTTCGAAGCAATCTTTGAATTACTTTTAATTTTGATGCTTTGTTCGTATGTTAGTCAAAATCATCAGTGGCAAAGTAATTTAAAACCGTCATAAAAAGCGAAAATATGGCACGAACGCCCAGCAACATGTTACCCTTGGGGACTAAAGCCCCCTCTTTTGAACTATTAGACACCGTTTCGAGCAAAACAGTGGCGCTTAACGATTTAAAAGGCGAGAAGGCAACAGTGATTATGTTTATCTGTAACCACTGCCCTTTTGTAAAACACGTGAACCCGGAAATTTCCAAATTGGGAAGGAACTATCAGGCCAAAGGAATTGGTTTCATCGCTATTTCAAGCAACGATGTTGAGAATTATCTGGAAGATGCGCCAGACCTTATGACCCGAACAGCTCAAGAAGAAGATTATACTTTCCCGTATTTATACGACAAAACCCAAGAAGTGGCCCGAGCATACAATGCTGCCTGCACCCCTGATTTTTATTTGTTCGACAAAGATCTAAAACTGGTTTACCGTGGCCAATTGGATGACTCACGCCCCGGAAACGGTATTCCTGTGACCGGAAACGACCTGCGCCATGCTATGGACGCTTTGTTAACAGGGAATGAAGTAAGTAAAGATCAAAAACCCAGTATTGGCTGTAATATCAAATGGATGAAATAACTAGTTTCGTTCTAAAGGGTGGTGCGAAATGGACTTATAAATGGCGGGAGTATTATTTTTTTTTAGAAAAAAGCAGTTAAAATCAAATCCACCCTTCCCTTTGTATCAGTCCCTCAATATGTGCACAGTGGTGATTGCCGTGCCAAGCATATTTCCCGATATTCTCTTTAACCGAAACTTCCATGTTTCCATCGGGGTGTATATACACTTTTTTTAAATCTTCTTCCGACAGATTCCTTAAGAGATACACCAATTTAGCATGAATACTCTTTATATGGGTAATCGACAGCTGTATCGGTGCAAAAAGGGCATCTTCTAAATTGGCCCATGCTTTTTCTTCATACGCCTTAATTACCGGCCTATCTTCAGTAAGTGCCCACTTGAAACGAATATAACTATGATGGTGGCTATCGGCAATATGGTGTACTACCTGGCGAACCGTCCACCCATCGGGCCGATACGGCGTATTCAACTGTTCTTCGGAGAGGTTTTTCACCAAATCTTCCAAAACTATGGGCAATGCTTCCAATTGAGCTACCCAATCTTTCAATTCCAGGTCAGAAATAGTATCCGGCATTACAAAATGACCAATAGGATAGCGAAGTTTTTCCAATGTGCTTTCTCTCATTCTCTAAAATTAATGAAGTTTTACGAACATATTTGTAATACTAATTCAATTTATAATTGCGAATGCGAAGAAACCAAACTTTAATACATTTTTAACCTAAAAAAGAAGTATTTTAGCTTTAATCTACTAATTTTGTAGGATAACAATTAATCCATTAAATATTAAAACTATGGCAACAATACGATTGGGCGACAAAGCCCCAGATTTCACGGCTGACAGTTCCGTAGGAATGATAAATTTATATGATTATCTCGGTGATAGCTGGGGTATTTTATTTTCACATCCTGCCGATTTCACCCCTGTATGTACTACCGAATTAGGTACCGCAGCAAAATTTAAGGATGATTTTGACAAACGAAACGTAAAAATGCTGGCTTTAAGTGTCGACGGTGCAGCATCACATAACGAATGGATAAAGGATATTAATGAAGTTGAGCAGACCAAAGTAAACTTTCCTATTATTGCTGATGAAGACAAAAAGGTTTCTGACCTGTATGATATGATTCACCCAAAAGCGAACGATAGTCTTACGGTACGTTCTGTGTTTATCATTGCACCCGATAAAACGGTTAAATTGATAATTACCTACCCTGCCTCGACAGGTCGTAATTTTCATGAACTTTTGCGTGTAATAGACTCGTTGCAGTTAACGGCTAATCATAAAGTGGCAACACCGGCCAACTGGAAAAATGGTGAAGATGTCGTAGTTAGCCCAGCGATAGCGACCGATGAAGCAAAACAGATGTTTTCTAAGGGTGTTAAAGAAATAAAGCCTTATTTAAGAATGACACCAGATCCGACCGCATAGCCGTTCAAGATAATAATTTATAAAACCTCCCTTGATTTAGGGAGGTTTTTTTATGCATTCTTTTTTCTTTTTGTCGTCCCAGACCTCTGCGACCTTAAGATTTTAAAATATTTGGCAAGAAAAGTGTAGCATTATTTTTAAATTGTAACAATTGATGTCGTCAATTTCAACACAAGTGCTTTCATGCAAAAACCACTATCACATAATTTTGTTTTAATTCTTATCGCCACCACTTTGGCAAGCTGTGTAAACCTAAAACATGTAGGCGAATTCTCTGAGTCTTCAATCGAAGGCATTGAAAAATTCAACACCTTATCCTATAGTTTTGCTAAAAACTGCACTGACGAATGTCTACATAAAAGTATCGCAGCGTTAAAAATACATAATCAAACCTGTCTATGTACTGCCGATAAAAAGGCCGATAGCATTACCGCATTGATTTACCATACCACTCGAGGATATTTCTATGGCCTTACCGATATCTCGAAAAATCAGCTTACCAATTACAATACCGATGAACTTACACAGACCTTGGCAACCGGTGAATTTGGTTCTTTGTCGCTAAAAGAGGCAGACGTCAAAGCATATTCCAGTATTTCTACCATAATACTCAGGGCGTTTACCGATGGCTACCGCAGAAAGAAAATAAAAGAATATGTAACACGGGCGAACGAACCCCTACAAACACTGCTTCATTTTCTAGACCTCAATCTCTCGGGCAACCTAATAGGAAAATTGGAAGTTCAAAAAAGTAGCATCAAAAGTTTCTATTTTGATTTGATAGCCAACACAGATCTATCGGTCTTTGAACGCACAAAGTTCACCGAAGATTACTATGAACAGATTGCAGCACTAACCGCTAAACAGGAAGAGCTTGCAATATATTCGGAAGTTTTAAAAACAATAGCCGACGGGCACAATGCCCTTTATAACAACATCAACAAACTAACCGAAGATGAGATAAAAGGGCAATTGGCAATACATGGCACTCAACTCAAAAACCTGGCCCACTCTTTTAACATTAATAAGTGATAGCTATGGGAAAATTGACTGCCGAACAAGTAAAACGCCTAGCTGATAATTTTGCACATATGGCCAATGCTTTGGGGAACTATCGTTATGAAAATTTTGAACGACTTACTAAAGAAAACAATCAGTTTCTAAAAGAGTTACATGCCAAAACATTGGCACATACTACAGAGCTCTATACACAATCTGCCATTTTGGTAATGGACGATGCCGCCTCTTCATTGGAACACATCGACTCGATTACTTTAGAGACGCAACAACTCTATAAAAAGCTGGTAGGGGTTCAAAAAATACTCGACAGGGCAACTTCGGTACTGACCCTAGCGTCTGCCATAATAAGTCTCGATACAAAGGAGATTACCAATTCAGTAAAAAAATTATTGACTCCGGAAAGTTAAAAACAAGCATCTAAATCTTAAAAAATCTCATTTTACCGATGATGTTGGCACCTAAACGATTAGACCAATATTTAAAATATGTATACGTAACTTCATCTTTACAGAAATATAACTTCCAAAAAATCACGCAATTAAAAAATTTAACACTATATTTGCCCTTTAATTTTTAATATTTAATTTTCTATTATGAGTAAAGGAACAGTAAAATTCTTCAATGATTCCAAAGGATATGGTTTTATTACTGAAGATGGTTCAAGCGAAGATCACTTTGTACACATTTCTGGTTTGATCGATGAAATTCGTGAAGGTGACGTTGTAGAATTTGAACTACAACAAGGTAAAAAAGGATTAAACGCCGTAAATGTGAAGGTAATTGACTAGGTACGCATAAACTTTTTTATAGTAAAACCCTGACTACAAAGTTGGGGTTTTTTTTGTGGTTATTTTTATATAATGTAGGAAATAAGATACTTTTTTGTAATTTTGTTCAACTTTCAACGCAACCTTTGAATAAATACACATCTACAAATAAAACAAAAACGTTTTCCCCGCGTTAACCAATTGATTAACCACTATAAACATGATAACTTTCTTTGGAGTACTTTTAGTTTTACTTGTAATCAATATCGTCTTATTGGTTGTAAGTGTACCCGCTAAAAAGAATCCCCGTTAATTTTCGGGGTGTAATCGATAAAAGGTAGGGTTTTTTACAGTTTTGTTGTTTTATAGGTAGATGGATAACCATCTCTTTGAAACCTCATAATATTCTTGGTATGCTCTCCTTTTTTGGTGTTCTCATATTTTTAGTAATCGTCAACATCCTTCTTCTCTTATTCAGTATGAAATCTTCGCGATAATATTCTGCTCGTATTTCCGCTACTCCAATACTATTCTTACAAATATCCTACTTCACAACACACAGATCCGTTTTGCCCGATTCTTAAAACTGGGGTACAAAAAAACCGTTTTGATGTATCAAAACGGTTGTTTAGTATAAATAGCCTAATAAATTTAGCCGACGTTCATCAATTCTACATCGAAAATTAACGTGGCATCCGGAGGAATAACCCCTCCTGCCCCAGCACTTCCATAAGCCAAATCTGAAGGAATGACAAAGCGGGCCTTATCCCCAACTTCCAAAAGCGAAATTCCTTCATCCCAACCACGTATTACTTGCCCAACACCCAGTTGAAAATCAATGGGCTGATTTCTCTTATAAGAAGAATCGAATACTTGTCCGTTTAATAAAGAACCCTCATAATGCACAGAAACCTTTTGGCCCTTTTCCGCTTTGGCACCGGTTCCTTTTTGAATGATCTTATAACGAAGCCCGCTTTCCGTTTCATCAAAACCCGCTGCAACCTTATCAAGTTCTGCAGCTTGTCTCGCTTTTTCTTTAGCCAATCGCTCTTTTCCCGAATTGGTAAATGTTTCGAAAGCCTTGTTGGCATCCCAGTTTTCAGCTTCCTCGCCTACACGTATAATTTCAAGAGACTCGATGGCATCACCCTGGGCTATGGCATCAACTACATCCTGACCTTTTTCGACATGCCCGAAAACACTATGCTTATTGTCTAACCAAGGTGTAGGCACATGTGTGATAAAAAACTGACTTCCGTTAGTTCCCGGCCCCGCGTTAGCCATTGATAATACACCTGGCACATCATGCTTTAGTTCGGGATGAAATTCATCATCGAATTTATAACCGGCATCTCCCGTTCCCGTTCCTTGAGGACATCCGCCTTGAACCATAAAATCAGGTATCACTCTATGAAATTTCAAACCATCGTAATAAGGTTCTCCTTTCGATTTTGCAGTATTTTCTTGATTACCCTCGGCAAGTGCCACAAAGTTACCTACCGTTCCCGGAGTTTTGTCATGGGTTAATTTCACCAAGATTTCCCCTTTCGAGGTATTGAATTTTGCGTAGATTCCGTCTTGCATTTTACTCATTTTTTGTGAGCAGCAAATATACAATTTTGTTCGGAGTTTGTGAGTTGAACACAGCGCGTTTTATAAAACCCCCAAGCGAACCAAAATAGCTCTACGACAGTATTTTCCAAGCTATTTAAAATTTAAAGAAACCTTAATAAGAAGAAAAAACTATTAACCCTTAATTTTTTTCTGAGGAACAATACCGTACTTGTCAAAAAGGTAAACTAGGCTTGCCATGGTGGCGGCTCCTAGTTCCAATTCGCGCTTGTTCACATGTTCAAAGGTATCATTTTCAGCATGATGATGATCAAAATAACGTTGTGAATCTGGTCGAAGGCCGGCCAAGACCATATCATCGTTCTTTAACGGACCAATATCGGCGCCGCTACCACCTTTTACAAATAAATGTATCAAATAGGGTTCAAAAAGTTCCTTCCAACCCTGCACCTTTTCAAAATTGGCGTCTGAACAGTCAAAAGAAAAGCCCCTAGGGGTAAAACCTCCAGCATCACTTTCCAAAGCAAAAATATGTTTCTCACCTTTTTCTTTTGCCAATTGGGCATACTTATTGCCCCCTCGTAATCCATTTTCCTCGTTCATGAACAAAACAACCCGCAATGTGCGTTGCGGCTTATAACCGGTCTTTTTTAATAAACGCAATACATCCATACTTTGCACACAACCGGCCCCATCGTCATGGGAACCATCTCCGAGATCCCAAGAATCTAAATGTCCGCCCACCATCATAATTTCCTCTGGATAGGTACTACCGCGTATTTCACCAACCACATTAAAAGACTGAACATCTTCTAACTGCCGACAGTTTTGTTTGAAATAAAATTTGGTATCAGGACTCAATTCAAGCGTAGCGCTCAACAAATTCGCTCCCTTCGTGCTGATTGCCGCAGCGGGAATTCGCTGGTTCACCGGAGTATCTCCATAGCTCATAGCTCCTGTATGCGGATAATCATCAAGCCGGAGACTCATAGACCTGACTATAACACCTACCGCCCCATATTTAGCCGCTTCCGCGGCACCTGAATACCTTTGGTCAACGCAACCAGAATACGCTGCATAGGTATTGATCAAGGTAGGATCCATAGGTCTATTATAGAAAACAATTTTTCCAGATATTTTAGCGTTACCCAATGCTTTTAACTCTTCGACCCCTTTTACTTCGATTACCTCCGCCTTCAATCCGCCTAGCGGTGTCGCAACAGAACCACCTAAAGCACAAATAGGAACATTCGTTGACAAGCCCGGTACAGTTTCAAAGTAAGCGAACTCGGGTGTTCCGCGTACCCATTTGGGCACCATAACGGGCTGCAGCCAAACCCGATCTAAACCCAGTGAATCTAATTGGGCCTTTGTGTAATCGACAGCTCGTTGGGCCTGTAGCGACCCTGAAAGCCTTCCTCCTATCTGATTTGACAGGTAATTCAACCAATCATAGGCCTTGCCTTCAGTCAATGCAGCTTCGTAAAGTGCTTTGATCTGTTTTTGATCTTCAATCTGTGCAATACCCGACCAGCAGGTCAAAAGAAATAAAAGAAATAGCTTCTTGATCATAGTGCTTTGGTTTCCAATTGTTGTTTATAGGTCTCCAAATTAGCTTTTATTTTTTCATCCAGTTCAGGTTCCGCTATATCTTTGTATTTTTTTAACGCTTCAAGCAAAATAGAAGCTACAATGACTCTCGCTTCTTTTTTATTATCTGCAGGAATTACAAACCAGGGGGCATGCGGTTTCGAAGTGCGGTTTATCGCATCCTCATAACAATTTTGATAGTCATCCCACAATTTACGTTCTTTCAGGTCTCCAGGGGAAAACTTCCAGTTTTTGCGTTTTAATGCCAACCTTCTGAGTAGTCTTTGCCGTTGCTCTTCTTTTGAAAGGTGTAGAAAAAACTTGAAGATGATAGTTCCATTTTCAGCCAAATGCCGTTCAAAATTATTGATCTGTTCAAAGCGCTTCCGCCAAAAACTTTCATCAATATCGGATACATTATGAATACCAGGAATATTCTCGCCCATAATATATTCAGGGTGTACCCTTGTCACCAAAACGTTTTCATAATGGGTACGATTGAACACACCGAACTTGCCCTTAGCGGGCAAGGCAATATAGTGGCGCCATAAATAATCGTGCTTACGCTCAAGTTCTGTGGGTACCTTAAAACTGTGTACAACAACACCCCTAACATTAAAATCTTTAAAGACCTCACGAATAAGACTATCCTTGCCGGCCGTATCCATTCCCTGAAGGCAGACAAGTACGCTGTATTTGGCATGGGCATAGAGTATATCTTGAAAATCACCAAGTTTTTCCCTAATAGCTTCGAGTTCTTTTTTAAGTTTTTTCTCAGATGCCTGTAAAGCGCCGGATGTAGGAGAATCAATCAACTTTATTGCTTTTTCGACCTTAAAATCGTTCAAATCTATATTCTTCATAGGTTGAAGATAAAATTTTTTACCGTTGAAATACATCAATGACCAAAAAAAAAGAGCCGTTCATCCTAACTACTATTCAGTTTATCCAAGTTTTTGCATTCCATGGGCGTTCCATCGAATAAATAGGGCGCGAGGTCAATGAATACCTACCTTTGTAGGGTAAATCGTCCCAGATTTTACATGTTAAATACAGTGCTATGCAGAAACATTTTGTTACGTTTTTCACGTTAGTCATTGCTATGGTCTTATTTTCTTCCTTTAGACCAAGCATTGCCTGCGACTATGTAAGGTCGAACATGGAATTTGTGAAAGATCAGACCGAAAAAGCTATAACCAAAGAAGATATAAATCAAGCGCACTTTTATACCTATAAGGCTTTAAAGGCCATTGAGAAGTCTAAAAAACAATTGGAAAGTTGCAGTTGCACATCTGCCACCAAAGCTATTGAAGATAGCCTCGAAAATCTTATCATGGCTACTAGAGCCAGTACTTCAGATAGTACCCGGCTCCTTTTAAACAGGGCACTTCAAACAATAGCGTACAGCCTAAAAGAACTTGAAGAACACGACCTTCACAAAGGCGAATATGATAATGATATTCTTGAAATGAATACAGTGTCGGAAGGAGAGCAGCCCGATAACTCTTACGAACCACTAGACCCTCGTACATACCAAGAGCGAATAGACGAATCTCTTAAGAAGTACCAAAAATCGATAAACCACGTCATCGAGACTGTCGATTGTAACAAGGCACGTGCCTTTGCGCAACGCATTTATGACAATTGTGAGCAAAAATTACTTACTGAAAACCTCTCCGAAGAAAAGAAATATTACAATTTAAAAACTAAGGAAATCACCAAGAATGCTTTAAATCAGTTAAAGGATTGTGTCGGGTCTTCGAAATAAAGCTTATTGAAAAGATTCTCTTTTCAGACAATTATCAGGTTACTTACTGGCAAATAACTTAACGTCTTCTTCACTAACTTCATTACCACCCAAAATAATCAGGCGTTCGACCACATTTCTTAATTCCCGTATATTTCCTGTCCAATCATAGCCTTTTAAGAGTGTAATTGCCTTATCAGAGAATGTTTTGGAAGGCATGCCTTGCTCCGAAATAATCTTTTTAGTGAAATGTGTTATCAACAAGGGAATATCATCACGGCGATCGTTCAATGCGGGAACTTTTATCAAAATAACAGCCAACCTATGATAAAGGTCTTCACGAAAACGGCCTTCATCTATTTCCTTTTTTAAATCTTTATTGGTCGCCGCTATCACACGCACATCTACCTTGATATCTTTATCGGAACCAACCCTGGAAATCTTGTTCTCTTGTAAGGCCCGAAGCACTTTGGCCTGTGCAGAAAGGCTCATATCTCCTATTTCATCAAGAAAAATAGTGCCCTTATTCGCTGTTTCAAACTTTCCGGAACGATCTTTAACCGCAGAAGTATAAGCTCCTTTGACGTGCCCGAACAACTCACTCTCTATCAGTTCTGATGGTATGGCCGCGCAATTGACCTCAACAAACGGCCCACTACTACGCTGACTTTTTTCATGAAGCCAATGCGCTACCAGTTCCTTACCGGTACCGTTAGATCCCGTTATCAAAACTCTAGCATCAGTGGGTGCTACCTTCTCTATCATTTCTTTGATGACCGTGATTTCTGAACTGTCACCGATCATTTCGTAATTTTTACTAACCTTTTTCTTTAAAATCTTGTTTTCAACTACAAGCTCTTTACGATCAAGGGCATTTCGAACAGTGGTCAATAGGCGATTAAGATCAGGTGGTTTTGAAATATAATCAAATGCACCCAATCGCATGGTATTCACAGCCGTATCAAGATCACCGTGACCGGAAATCATGATAAACGGAATTTCCGGTTTGATCTTGCGCGCTGCTTCCAGCACTTCGACACCGTCCATTTTTGGCATCTTAATATCACATAAGACAAGGTCAAAATCATTATTTTTAATGGTTTCCAATCCTTTTAGACCATCTTCTGCTTCTTCCACCGAATAAACCTCGTTTTCTTCCGAAAGAATTTTCACCAATACTCTTCTAATGGCCGCCTCATCTTCAATTACCAAAATTTTTGACATAATTCTAATTTAAAGTCCTATTCTAAACCCAGTTCTGAAATAAAACCCGGGGTCATCGTTCAATGTAAAAATATCATTTCTATCGATATCCCTCAATACTCCAGCTTGAAACAAGGTATGCCCTGCAAATGCATATATCGACATTACTTTGGTAAAGTTATAGGAATACCCTAATGTAACCAAAGCGGCAGATGAAGAAATCGACGATGCAAAACCGGCATCGGGCAAGGTATAGGTGTTCTGCAGGTTCACATAATATCCATCTAAAATAAATTCCGTCTGTAATATATGCTTTTGCTTGTAGTGATATTTCATACCCGTTTTTGGGGCCCCTACAACATACGTCCAATTGGGATGGAATCTTTTTTCAAAATAAACAACGGGCAAAGGGATTCGCAAGGCAACTGTCGAATTATAAGCCAAGCCAAGTACCAATCGTGTCGGTTTCTCAAGGTCTTGTCTATCTCTAAAAGCTCCGACCGTTGCATTTAAAGAAACATCGCCATTTTCCAACCTATTGGTCAATGTTGATGACAATCGGGGTGTAATCACGCCGATAAATCTCCAGTCTTTGTTATATTTCAATACATAGGCCAAATTAAAATCTACGATATAGAAATGATTCGGACCCTCTTGTTCGCCAAGTGTTATATCATTTCGTTGTAAATCGTAGGCTAAACGATTGTACTCGCCGCCGATAATGATAGCATTCGAATCTTTAACCTTTATAGGCATATTGGCCACCAATTTTATCCGTGACAATTCAACATCGGAATCATTTCTGGGCATCAACATATACTCTAATCTAAAAACGTCCGGCGTTTGAGCTAGGCCAAAGGCGCCAATAAAGAGTAACAAAAAAAAACAGCCGTGACTCAATCGTCTCCTAATCCCCATTCTTTTGTTGCGTTTTCGACCCTGCTGTGTTGAAAAGGACTGTGCTGATAAACATGCACATCTCTTTGAGGGAAGGGTATACTTATATTGTTATCTCTGAACTCAGCGTCAATTTTATATCTCATTTGACTTTTTATTCCAGGAGCCCCAAAACTATTGGTTATAAAAAAATTAAGGGAAAACAGAAGCGCCGAATCTCCAAAATCATCGAATTGCACGAATGCCTTTGGGCTTTTGAGAACATCGTCATTACTTTCAGCTATTTCCTCTAGAATTCGAGTCACCTTTGCAACATCGCTCCCATAGGCAACCCCGATTTTCAAAGATTCCCTTGTAATATTATGATTTTGGGTATAGTTGTAAATGCTATCTGTTAAAAACACATGGTTGGGTATAATAATAACCTTATCATCCCGTGTCAAAGCTCTAGTCGTTCGCAATCGGATTTCGAATACCCGACTTACTTTATTATCAATCTCAATTACATCACCGACATGTAACGATTGATCTAAAATTATCAGGATACCCGAAATGATATCTTGAAAAAGGTACTGAAGGGCAAAACCCAAACCCACGAACAGCGCCGCAGATGCCGTCAGCAGAACCGTAAGATTGACTCCTGAAGCATGAAGCACGGTAACAACAATAAGTATATAGAGTAAGTACTTGAGAAAGTTAAAAATACTTACGAACTTATTTTTATCGGCTTCGGGTAGTTTTGCCGTAACAAATTTATGGACCAACCGAAGTACGTACGTTACGACAATCAATACAATAATTATGGTCAACAATGTACCAATGGTAATGTCGATATTATCGGTATCGATAATTCTGCGTGAAAGGAACCTGTTTACTGCAGACATTATGTCTTTAAAATACTCCATATCAATATTTTAACCACCTAAGCAGTTCTTTGTAAGTTGGTTTTTTACCGTACATTAGAATACCTACCCTGTAGATTTTGGCTGCTAACCAAACAATACCAATAAAAGTACCTACTAACAAGAGTATAGAGGTAATCACTTGCCAAATGGGAACACCACTTTCACCGATGCCTCCTGGTAGGCGCATAAGCATCACGATAGGAGAGGTCAATGGAAAAAGTGAAAAACCTACTGCAATCGGACCATGGGGGTTGCTGAAAACGGAAAAGAATCCTACATAAATGGCCAACATTAAAGGTAGAATTATAGGAAATATAAACTGTTGCGTATCCGTCTCATTGTCAACTGCCGCCCCAATAGCCGCATATATCGAGCTGTAAATTAAATATCCCAAAATGAAATATATAATAAAAAAGCTAATTAACATCACCCATGGAATCTGAAACAGTTCTTGAGCGTATAATTGTATCGTTTGATCGGCCGCAGGAACAGGTGGCGTCATTCCGACAACCATGTTGGCAGTATTTGGGGTATTATTCAAAGCGGTTGGATCGATATCGAAAATCGAGGAGGCCACCAGTAACAGTAATATGCCCGAAACAATCCATATTACAAACTGGGTGATGCCTGCCAATGAAGTACCTATAATCTTGCCCAACATCAATTGAAAAGGTTTAACCGAAGAAATAATCACTTCAATAATCCTGCTGGTTTTTTCTTCAATAACGCTACGCATTACAAACCCGCCATAAATGATAATAAACATCATAATAAGATAGCCGAAACCACCGCCGATAAATGCCTTGATCTCGTTGATGCCCTTTAAGTTTGTTTGCCCTGCAAAAGTGGCGGTTTTAAGCTCAAAACTACTATCCATAGTGGCAAATTCTTCTGCCGAGACCCCAAGTTCTTGAAGCCTTCTTTTTCGCAATCTTTCTTGAAAAATACTTTCTATACGATCGAGTACAGAAGTGCTCGGTGCTTCTTTGGTATAAAAAAAGGAAGTGTTGGTTACCATCTTCAAGTCATTCCCTTTGGGAATATGGAGCAGTCCGTAAAAACCCATGCGCTCCGTAGAATCTTTGGCAACCTGTAATGAAGTGTTGTCAAAACGGACAAAGGATACGCTTTCGGTAGGGTTAAAGTCCGTTGCAAAATAGTCGCTTTCGTTTAGCAGCCCGATAACCCTTTTTTCATTATCGTTAATTTTAGTCAGATAGGCTATAAGTACTACCATACCAACCATCAAAATAGGACTGAGAAATGTCATCACAACAAAAGATTTGTTTCTGACTTTTGCCAAATATTCCCTTTTAATTATTAAAGGCAGCTTATTCATGAATACCCTTGTTTTTAACCGTTTGAATAAATATCTCGTTAGCCGAAGGTATCGTTTCCAAATATAAATTGACATTCGCCCTATTCGATAAATACGACAGCATTTCACCAGAATCACTAGAGGGTAATTGCACTGTAAAATCTAACTGTCTTTCTTTTGAGTCATATGTCGATGTGGCGATTTCGAATTTCTCTATCAGCTCTTTTAAAAGTTCTTCACCATTATCAACCTCTAAACCTACTTTAAAAATATTTCTTTTATAAGCCTTTTTAATCTCGGAGAGCTTTCCGGCCAGTATTTTTTCAGATTCATGCAGCAACGCAATATGTTCACATAACTCTTCTACCGACTCCATGCGATGCGTAGAGAATATAATGGAGGTACCATTTTCTTTCAGTTTGAGAATTTCATCCTTAATAATATTGGCGTTAATAGGGTCAAAACCACTAAAGGGTTCATCAAAAATAAGAAGTTTAGGCTCGTGAAGAATGGTAACTATAAATTGGATTTTTTGAGCCATCCCCTTTGAAAGCTCTTGTATCTTTTTATTCCACCAATCTCCAATATCCAAGCGTTCGAACCAAAATTTCAATCTTTTCTTGGCTTCCGCCTTACTTAATCCTTTTAGTTGGGCCAAATACAAAGCCTGCTCGCCGACTTTCATACTTTTATACAATCCTCTTTCTTCGGGCAAATACCCGATCATGGCAATATGTTGGGGGCGTAGTAGTTCCCCATCAAAAAAAACTTTACCGCTATCGGGAAAGGTAATTTGATTGATGATACGGATGAGAGTCGTTTTTCCCGCCCCATTGGGACCTAAGAGTCCGTAAATACTATTTTTGGGGATTTCTAAGGAAACCTTATTGAGAGCGATATGCTTGCCAAATCGTTTGGTAACCTCTTCCGCGACCAAAATGTTGTTCATGTAAGCAATTTTGCCAAAGATATGTAAATGCTTTAAAAAGCCTTTCGCTTTTCGAATATATGTTATGCCTACCCTAGGTTACAAAAGAGGAATCAAGGCCTCTATATTTTTAATTTTAGGTAATCAGATAAACTGCGATTTTTCCGGGCAACGGGTTCAATAAAATATCGACAAATGGAAAGTAGAAAACGACCTCAATTAATTTAAAGCAAATCGTGTAAACTTACCTCAATCGCTTAATTTTCGATGCTTCTACTTTACACTGAAAATTATCAAAAAAGCAAAACCCACCCTTAAAAATTTAAGGATGGGAAAAAAATTGCTATGAAAAAGAAAATTAATATTGGTTTCCCAATATTAAATCAAATATACGTTTTTTATTTAAAATCAAAATAATATTGCCTAAGAGAACATATCCTTCACTTTTTCGAAGAAAGATTTGTCTGATTTCTCGGGTTTAGGTTCAAAGTTTTCATTGCCGTTCATGCGTTCAAAAAACTCTTTTTGTTCTTTGTTCAGCTCCTTTGGCGTCCATACATTTACATGCACCAACAAATCACCACTTCCATAGCCATTAATACTGGAAATACCTTTACCACGCAAACGTAAAATCTTACCGGATTGAATGCCCGACTCCAATTTTATTCTAACCTTACCTCCTACGGCATCAATTTCTTTTGAAGTTCCTAATACAGCTTCAGAAATACTGACGTACAAGTCGTAGTGCAGGTTGTCACCTTCCCTTTTCAAGGTATTGTGATCCTTCGTTTCAATTGCCACCAATAAATCACCGGGAACACTATTTCCCGGAGCTTCATTTCCTTTACCAGGCACTTTCAGCTGCATGCCCTCTTCAACACCGGCAGGAATCTTAATCGAAACCGTTTCTTCTTCGACGCGTAAGCCTTGGGCATCCGCATCTCCAGGACGTTTATCTAGAATTTCACCACTACCCCCGCAAGCACTACATGTAGTAGCGGTTTGCATTCGACCCAATATCGTGTTGGTGATTTTTGTAACCTGACCTCTACCGCCACAAGTACCACATGTTTTATAAGTAACACCGTCAGCCTGAACTTTTCTTCGGACCTTTACTTTCTTTTCAACACCATTAGCTACTTCTTCCAGTGTCAATTTTACGCGAATTCTTAGATTGCTCCCTTTCACCCTTCGCTGGCCACCGCCACCGAAGCCTCCAAAGCCACTAAATCCGCCTCCGCCTCCGAAAGCACTTCCAAAAATATCACCAAACTGGCTGAAAATGTCATCCATATTCATGCCGCCACCGCCAAAACCGCCAGCTCCTTCAAAGGCCGCATGGCCAAACTGATCATAACGGGCCTTTTTATCGGCATTGCTCAAAACCTCATAGGCTTCGGCAGATTTTTTGAACATCTCTTCAGACTTGGTGTTTCCCGGATTCTTATCAGGGTGGTGCTCCAATGCCTTTTTCCTATAGGCCTTTTTTATTTCTGCAGCAGTGGCATTTTTACTTATGCCCAGTATGTCATAATAGTCTTCCTTCATTCCGCTATTTTAATTTCCGACCACCACTTTAGGGTGACGAATGATTCTGTCGCCCAATTTAAAGCCCTTCTCAACGACATCAATTATCTTTCCTTTAAGCTTTTTACTAGGAGCAGGAATTTGCGTAATAGCATCGTGAATCTCTGCATCAAAGACATCGCCTTGCCCTACTTCCACTTCTTCCAAACCTTTTGATTTGAGCGTTTCCCTGAATTTCACCCTAATAAGCTCAACCCCTTTGAACATCTCTTTGTCTTCTGACTTAGCAAGTTCTTTAAGCGCACGGTCAAAATCGTCTAAAACAGGCAATAAGCTCACAATAACTTCTTGTCCTGCGGTTTTGAACAAATCCATACGTTCTTTGGAAGTACGTCTTTTATAATTCTCGAATTCGGCAAAAAGCCTTAAAAATTTATCTTTTTCTTTTCCGAGTTCTTCTTGAAGTTTCTCCTCCTCAGACCTTTCGTCTTGTTCTTCCATACCATTTGCAGTATGTTCAGTTGACTCCTCCGCCTTAGATTCCTCTTCGGAAAATACGTCTTCTATATCTTCTGCTTTACTTTCTTTGCTCATTTAATACAAGTTTAAATACACCATTTTCAGACGGCAAAAGTACTGCCAATTCTTCAAAAATGTCATAATGTCACCAAACTTTAAAAAAAAATCCGCCAATGGCGGATATAAAAATTAAAATTAGAATGTCGCTTTTAAGATATATATTCTTTCGTACCTACCGAATTCGATAGTGCTGCCGCTTCATTTCGATAAATTTCCTCAAGGGCACGACAAATATTCTGATATTCAAAAACAAAACCCTCTTCTTCGATTTTTTTACTACTTACGCGTTGGCTTGCCAACAATAAATAAGACATTTTACCGAGTAGTATTTTTAAAACAATCTTTGGTATTTTTGGAATAAGAAGGGGTTTATCCAATACTTTCGCAATCTCTTTCACCAGTTTCATATTGGAAACCGGATTGGGACCGACGCCATTGTATACCCCTTTGAGCTCGTTCTCTACTACGTATAAAAAAATACGAGCTAAATCTGATATATGTATCCATGACTGCCATTGTTCACCACTACCTATTGGTGCCCCTACGTAATTTTTTATTGGTTTCGCCATTTCAGGCAATGCACCTCCTTTTAAAGACATTACCAAACCTATGCGTACTTTTGAAACTTTCAGGTCAAATTTCTTAAAAGCATCTACTTCGTTTTCCCAAACCTGTACAACCTCACCTAAGAAACTATCATCTACCTGCTTTTCAGTTTCAACATAATAGCTGTCAAATGAGTGCGGATACACACCAATAGCGGATGCCGACACCAAGGAAACAATTTGGCTGGCATCAATTTTCTGAAGACCATCGTGTAATGTTCTTAACGAATTGACCCTACTTCTAATTATCCTATTTCGATTTCTGGGCGTCCACCTTTTTGAAATGGTAGATCCTGCCAAATTGATAATAGCAGTTACATCTTTAAAGCATTGTAAATCGATTTCACCTCGATCCGGTTTCCAGAGAAACCCTTGGTAATTTTCGCGTGAGACCACTTTTTCAGAACGGGTCGTCAAGTAATTCACATAAATATTACGCTCGTGACACAAGCGAACTATTTCGCTACCTACTAACCCCGTTGCTCCTGTAATCAATACCCTCATGTATCAAAAGTAGGGGTTTTAGGCTCGGAATACTTCAGGTTTAATTTCGATTTAACAATGTTCTTTAAACTTGTGTTAATTTCTATAGGTTTCGTGACAAATATTTAACTTTTAGCCATGGAAAAACCTCATTTAGTGGCGCGAAGCATTTCTCGTTTACCTGGTGGGCCCGGTAGTCTTTCAACGGTAAAACCAACTGCTTGCATCGCTCGGCGAACACTACCTTTTGCCGCATAAGTAACCAGAACACCATCTTTGACCGTAGCCTGATACATTTTAAAAAAAACAGCTTCGGTCCAAAGGTCAGGCTGAACCCGTGCACCAAAAGCGTCGAAATATATAAGGTCATATTCATTTTTGACATCGATTGCCTTGAAATCTTTTTGCTCTTTACACAGTATAAATTCATCACTGATTTTCACTTCTTTCTCCCATTCGGAAGAATGCATTTTCAAGAAAATATCGGTAAATTCTTCAGCCTTCAATTCAATATCATAATTCAGGGCCTTAAGCTCTATTTCTGTAACAGGATAAAGCTCGACCCCAGTATAGCTCACCTTCAGACCTGTTTTTCTAGCTTCTAGAAAGGTGATGAACGCATTGAGCCCTGTACCGAAGCCAACTTCCAGAATAGACAAGTTGCGGTTATGGAAAAGGGAAAGTCCATGTTTGACAAATACATGATAAGCTTCTTGAACAGCGCCATGTTTCGAGTGATATTGCTCGTTCCACTCTTTGATATGAATGGTCTTCGAACCATCTCCGGTAGTAATTATCTCTCGCTCCACCCCTACTTTTTTAAAAGAACTCCATTAGCCTCAAAACCGTACATTTTTTTTGCTTTGGTAATTTGGGCAATTTCCGATTCAGACTTTCCTGCATCCCTTGCATAATGTTTTTGATCAGCTACCGTCATTTCTTCCACGAAGGCCAATCCATTAACGATTACCATTTTTCCCGTAATATCTTTTGGCATAAAAAATCCGTAGTCCTTAAAACGTACCATAGTTGTAGAACTATCATTTAGCTTCAATCGCATCCAGCAACCTTTTGCTTGACAAACATCGAGTACTTGGCCTAAAAACTTAGTCGCCACGGTATCGTTTACAGCCATAAATGTATATTTTCTAGACATCATAGCGCTTGAAATATGCGCATCTGCTTGTATTTTCTCGCCGAAAGAAGAAAAACCGGCCGTTATGTGCGATGGGTTTGTTAAGGCTTTCTTTGTTTCTTGTGCTTCACAAGAGAAAAAAATTACCAAAACAAGCAGGAAAATATTAAAATCTCTCATATACCGTGAAATTTATGCAACTACTACAAAACTGGGCAATTTTGAACGAAAAAAGAAGAACTAGTTGTCATAATTAATTAATTTTAATCTTTTAAATTTAATTACCATGGATACTACCACACTAAAAGTTTTAGTTGAGCAGGCCGAGACATCGAAAATCGGTCAAGTTGATTTTGATAATCTATCTTTCGGAAACGTATTTACAGATCATATGTTGGTCTGTGATTACCGAAACGGTGTGTGGGAAATGCCAAAAGTGGTACCCTATCAACCTATCAGCTTAGAGCCCTCGGCCAAGATTTTTCATTACGGTCAATCTATTTTCGAAGGAATGAAAGCCTACAAAGACACTGATGGTGCTACTTGGCTTTTTAGACCCTTGGAAAATCAGAAAAGATTGAATATTTCAGCACATCGAATGGCCATCCCCGAATTGCCGGAAGAGTATTTTATGGAAGGCTTGAAAACCTTGCTTCGAATTGATGAACAATGGATTCCGACAGCTGAAGGGAGCTCTCTTTATATTAGGCCATTTATGTTGGCTTCGGGAACGGGCTTTCATGCCTCACCTGCCAATGAATTCAAATTCATTATTGCATGTGCGCCTTCAGGATCCTACTTTTCAGGAAAGGTCAAGGTTTTGATAGAAGAAAAGTACTCACGTTCAGCCAATGGCGGTGTTGGCTTTGCCAAAGCTGGCGGCAATTATGCAGGACAATTTTACCCTACAAAATTAGCAAACGAGAAAGGATACCAGCAGGTTATTTGGACAGATGACAATAACCACGAGTATATCGAAGAAGCAGGCGCTATGAATATTTTCATTCGAATCAATGACACCTTGATAACAGGACCCACGAGCGACCGTATACTAGATGGCATAACCCGCAAGAGTATATTGGACATTGCAAAAGACGAAGGCATCCCTGTTGAAGTTAGAAAAATTACAGTGAACGAGGTTGTTGAAGCTTCAAAGAGCGGAACATTAAAAGAAATGTTCGGGGCCGGTACCGCTGCAGTTGTCTCGCCTATAGCTAGTTTTGGATATAGAGATGTTGACTATGACCTTCCTGAACTATCGAACAGCTATGCAGCTAGATTGAAAAAACGCATTACAGATATCCAATATAACAAAGCGGAGGATAAATTTGGATGGCGTCACAGGGTATAGTTCTTATCAATAGAATTTATTACACCCTTATAAATTCTATCGGCAAAATACCGCAACAATAAAAAAGCACCCAATTGGGTGCTTTTTTATTTAAAACTAATTTTACTCAAGACTATTTATCTAAAACACCTTGGATATCAGGCTTAAAATAGTTTGGGCCCTTCAATACCTTACCATCCTCTCGATAAATAGGTTTGCCGTCAGCACCCAATTTACTCATATTGCTACGTTGTATTTCTTCAAAAACCTCCTCAATCTTATACTGCATGCCATGCTCCAATATCGTTCCGCAAAGAATGTAAAGCATATCGCCAAGAGCATCTGCTACTTCAATCAAATCATTATTGTTCGCAGCCTCAAAATATTCTTTATTTTCCTCATCCATAAGATTAAACCGCAACAGATTCTTATCACTACCTAAACTGGCCTTCATTTTTTCTGACACTCCCAATCCGAACGATTTATGAAAAATCTCTACAGCTGCAATCTTTTGCTTCATTTTCTATGCTTTTAGTTTAGCTTTGCGCAAAAGTAAACAATATGTTCAGTACAGGACAAATGATTTTCGCCGGGCTTTTTGTAATCGCCTTCGCTACCGCCATTTTTATCACATACCAAAAGGATAAAAAATTACATGCCAAAAATTACAAGGGAGCCGTATGGGTAGCCGTTGCCTTTTTTGTTTTTATCGCTATTCTATTTGCTATAAAATATACCCTGAAGAATTAAGAATACACTGCCTCCGATAGTATCGCCTCGAGAACTTGAGACGAACACACCGCCTTTGTATAGTTACCCCGCTGTCGCTAATAAATCCTCTTTTTGACAAAAAATCAGTCACCATCTTCGTCAATCGAAAAACTCAAATTAAACAATTCTTATATTTTATACACTTTTAATTGAGAATAATAATATATTTGTAATATATTTGAATAAAATTTAAACAAATGACTGTTTTTTTAGGTATTTTACTATTCTTGACTATTATCAATAGCGTGCTATTCATCCTGAACCACAATCAATTTCAAGGTATAGACCATTCCGATAATCAAGAGCTGAATACGGCGTTGTCAGAAATATACAGAAAGCGCTTTACTTCCTCCAAGAAAAAAAAATGATTTAGTTTTTCTTAACATCGGTATCGCCAACCCTCCCATTAAGTAATGCATATTTAAAATTTAAGGTGTTTTTAGACGCCAAGGCCGCTTTTTGCTGTTGACCATCTCTCTTTTCTTCCAACGCCAGTATTAAATACCTTTCATACGCTAGATGTTTTCAAAAAATATCGTGCATTTCTTCCTATTCCTTTGATAATCCTTTTCTGTATTGCGTTTTCAATCATGAAAAGGCAAAAAAAATGATTTTACCATAAAAATTCGACGGCTGACAACATTAAATCGATTTTCAACGTATAACATAACAAATAACATAATTTTGCGTTATTCATTTAAAGGGGCAACAAAATGATAACTTTTTTTACCATACTTTTTATATTAATAGGTTTAAATGCCATAATGATGATTTTCAGTCTTAAGGGAACAAACCATAGGACCAAGAAAACAACAACTACCGCTTCAACTGCATCTGCATCAAAAATCTATCCACTGGATTTAGTTTCATCCGAATACAAGAAAGCCGTATAGTTTTATACCTTTGAGGTGTGAAACCATTATTACTCGTTTTTCTTGGTGGCGGTTTGGGAAGCATTTTGAGATATGTAATCTCCAAAACGCTCAATCCGTATTTTCAATACTTTTTTTTAGGAACATTCTTAGTCAATATAATAGGCTGCCTTTTAATAGGTATTATTTTAGGGCTTTCCTTCAGGGGCAATTTTCTTAGCCACAACCAAACCTTATTATTGACTACAGGATTTTGCGGTGGATTTACGACATTTTCAACATTTGCCTTTGAGAAGCATTCATTATTGACTGCAGGCGAATTATTATATTTCTCAGTATACCTACTCGTCAGCATTGTAGTAGGCATAGCCGCCGTTGCCTTTGGCCTATGGCTTTCAAAAGTGCTATAAACAACACATTCATTTTATTATTTTTTAATTATTCCCAAGCCCAAATGCGAAATTCTCAACAGTTTCGCAAAAAATTGATGGGTATTCCTACATTTTAAATATTTTCTCAACACATTTCTCATAAGCAAATCAGTAATTAATCATTTTTTATTATTTAAAATATCATACCCATAAAATATTAGGGGGTAATTTGAAATAAAAATAAAAATTCTGTATGCACCCCCTCATTTTTTAGGGGGTATCTTGTTTTAATATATATTTGCCAAGTAAATAACAAACAATTATGAAGCAAATCGAAGCAATTATCAGAAAATCGAAATTTGACGATGTCAAAGAGGCGTTGCATCAAATTGAGGTAAACTTCTTTAGTTACTGGGATGTAACTGGGGTGGGAAATGAAAAACAAGGCCATGTCTACAGAGGCATCTCCTATAGCACTACCGACATTCAGAGGCGGTATCTTTCTATAGTAGTCTCTGACGAATTTTTAGACAAAGCCGTAAACACCATACTAGAGGCTGCTTATACGGGCAATGTCGGAGATGGTAAAATATTCGTTTCCGACGTTCTGGAAGCTTACCGAATCAGAACGAAAGAAAGTGGCCATTCTGGAATAAACTAATTTAAAACTTAACAAAACTTTAAAATATGGATGCAGGACTATTTACCGCAAATAATGTTTGGATGATGGTGTGCACGGCCTTGGTTTTCTTTATGCATACCGGCTTTGCTTTTCTAGAAATCGGATTGACCAGACAAAAAAATACAATCAACATACTATTTAAGAATGTCTTTATTATATGTGTTGGAATATTACTTTACTACATCGGGGGCTTTAATTTAATGTACCCAGGTGAATTCAACGGCTTTCTCGGTTTCGCAGGCTTTGGAATTTCACTTCCCGAAGGAGGCTTGACACCTGATTATGCCGATGGAGGTTACACCTATTGGACCGACTTCCTCTTTCAGGCAATGTTTGCCGCCACAGCAGCTACAATCGTTTCCGGTGCTGTAGCCGAAAGAATCAAGCTTGGAGCATTTATGATATTTGTACTTGTTTATGTCGGCTTAGTATACCCTATCGTAGGATCTTGGCAATGGGGCGGAGGTTTCCTTTCTACCATTGGTGGTGAGAACGGTGGATTTCATGACTTTGCCGGCTCAACACTTGTACACTCTGTAGGAGGTTGGGGTGCTTTAGTCGCCATCTACCTTCTTGGTGCACGTATTGGAAAATTTGGAACTGACGGAAAAGCAAAAGCGATTCCAGGTCACAACATTCCTTTGGCTGCAGCTGGGGTATTGATACTTTGGCTAGGCTGGTTCGGATTTAACGGAGGCTCTGTACTTTCGGCCGATCCTGGTTTAACTTCATTGGTGCTTGTGACTACCTCTTTGGCTGCGGCCGCAGGTGGAGTATCGGCTTTCGTTGTTTCAACCTTAATGTACAAAAACTTTGATTTGACCATGTTCCTTAACGGAATCTTAGGTGGACTAGTAGGTATAACGGCAGGAGCAGATCTTATGTCGCCAATGGAGTCTATAGCTATCGGACTTATAGCTGGAGCCGTAATCGTCTTTGGTGTAGCTCTAATCGATAAACTTAAATTAGATGACCCTGTAGGTGCTGTAACCGTACACCTTATCTGTGGTATATGGGGCACATTGGCCGTAGGTATCTTCGGCGATAAGGCTGGTATCGATCAGATTCTTTATCAATTGGCTGGTATCGGAGCCACAGGTGTTTTCTGCTTGATCACGGCATTTATAATTATCTACGCCCTAAAAGCTACTATAGGAATCAGAGTTTCCAAAGAAGAAGAACTTGAAGGACTCGATATTCACGAACACGGCATGGATTCTTATGCTGATTTCAGAATGAACGATCGATAAAACCGATAAATATAAAACGGAGCGTTTGGCAGAACGCTCCGTTACATAACCATCTCTTCAATAAATCAATATCACGATTTCAAACAAACTAATATAACATCCTTTAATCAAGGATATCTAAATCATTGAAATATGAAAGCGATTACAAATACAAATTACATAAAAAATTTAGGTTTTCTGGCAATACTGCTTTTAGGAACGATGACATTTGCTCAAGACGACGAAAGTGAAGATGCTAAAAAGTTCTCTCTTAGCGGTTCTATCGATGCTTACTATAGAGCTAACCTGAATGCAAACAATAGCTTTGATGAAGCAGAAGGCGCACCTTACGCGGCACCAGGATCATCATTTGCCAATTTACCTGGTTTTGCTTTAGGCATGGCCAACATAGTTGCTTCTTACGAAGGAGAAAAGGCCGGTTTCGTAGCTGACTTGGTATTCGGACCAAGAGGTACCGATGCTATTTTCGCATCTCCTATTTACTCGGCGACAGGAAATATCGTTAACCAATTGTATGCCTATTGGAATGTAAGCGACGCAGTTACACTAACCGTTGGTAACTTCAACACCTTTTTGGGCTATGAGGTTATTTCCCCGGTAGCCAATTTTAACTACAGTACCTCATATTTATTCTCATACGGACCATTCTCACACACTGGAATCAAAGCTGATTTCGCATTGTCGGATGATTTTAGTTTGATGTTGGCCTTTATGAACCAAACAGATGTTACCGAATTGAACATCACAGGAAAATACGCCTACGGCGCCCAACTTGGGTACAGTGGTCAATATTTAAACCTACTTATCGACAACGGGTCGTACGAAGTAGATTATACCGGAGGTTTTGATTTATCGGATAATTTCTTTTTAGGTATAAATGCCGCTTATTTTGATGGTGCTGATGATACAGGTTTTGCTGGTGCCGCACTTTACCCACAGCTAAAAACTTCAGAAACTTTCACCTTGGGACTTAGGGGTGAATATTTTGTTGAAACAGGTGCTTTTGGAGCCATCGGAACAAGTGTTGAAGACTCTAGTGTCTTTGCCGTAACACTCACCGGAAGTGCCAACATTGGAAATTTAATGATCAAGCCTGAATTACGATTAGATAATGCATCTGATGATTCCGCTCTATTTCTTGACAGTGATTTAAACCCTCAAAAGAGTCTTTCATCTTTCGTATTGGCTGCCGTTTATTCTTTCTAAGACAATGCTTAATTGATTGTTAGTTGAATATATTAAGTTTAAGTAGCGAAACCCTGGCACGAATTGTGTCAGGGTTTTTGTTTGAACGCCTTAACTCCAGCCAAAATCTTGGTGTCCAAGGCATTTACACTTGGCACGATCGGACAAGAGTATTTTTTATTGTAGGCACAATAGGGATTGTAGGCCTTATTAAAGTCTATCACAATAATGTCGCCGGCGGGTATTGACAAATCAATATACCTGCCTCCGGTATAAGTTTCCTCTCCATTCGTATGATCCGTAAATGGCAAAAACAGATATTCTCTGTACTTGTCTTGCAACATTAACTCTTTATTTTGATACACCTCAAGCTGGTGCGTTTTCCCATTTAAATCAAAATGAGCTATACCATAAACAGATTCTTCTGATTTTTCGCCCGTAGTGGTCGGCATTAAAAAAGGCAGTGCTTCGGGAGTTCTTTCAAATTTCGCTTTTACCACATAGTTGGTGTCAGGGGCAAAAAACTCTAGCCCCTCAAAATTTATGCGATAGCGATCCGGTAAAGGAGAGACTTCCGGGTTTTTGAATTCTTCATTAAGTGCGTCTTGAAATTCAAGAATCATACGAATGGCATCACTCTGGCCGACAGCTTTGCCTTTTTCTTTCAAGTCATGGTATTTTTTTTCTTGTTTACAAGAAATAAAAAATAGTAAAAGAAGGGGGAGTACGTAATGCTTCAAATCTTTTGTTTTTAGATAGTTAATCAAACATATCTGAAATTGATATTTCCGAGAAAACCTTTTTTTTCACAGCACCTCCTATTCGAATATCTTATGAACCTATTCCTCTAACATATCATATCGGGCCGATTGCAGATATTTCTCCACAACGGCATTGAATTCAGGAGTTATGCGCAATAGCGCCGTTCCTTCTAACGAATATAATTCGTTTTTATCGGTATACCCATTTTTGAACAATTCCTCAAGATAAAATATTGATGTACCGTAATCTTCATTCTTGGCGCTATATGAAATAATCTTAAGATAAAAAGAATAATCTTCAGGCGCTGTTATCGTTTTTAGCATCCATAAAAAATTAAGGGCCTCTTCATCTACAACTTCCTCAGCCCTCAACATATCCATATTATCGGCGATAAGTGCATTCAAATATCCTTTGAGCCGTTTCCCCATTTTCCTTTCGAAGCGATTAGCACTTGCGTTATATTTTTTCAGCTCTCCCATCTGATAATTCCACCAACCGAGATTGTTATAATTATAAGTTAGAATGTCCTCTTCCAAGTAATAGGCATAATCATCTTTAATTAAGTCCTCCTTAAAAAAAATGGTATTCTGATTACGGTTCTGGGTTTTAAACAACTTACTTTTTCTAAGTGTTTTCCCACTATCTTTTAAAGAATCAGTGCTTTTATAAGGTTTATATAAGTTGATTAAATCATTGAGTGCATGGTTTGCCCGTAAAGGCCTGCTTGAACTTATCAGCGCACTGATGTCACCTAGGTTTCTGTCAAAACTTTCGTCAATAAAAGCCTCATCTTTCGAAACTCCCCCATTACCCATGGCAGACACCGTAAAATACTCCATGGCTTTTGATAGATAATCGGTAGTCGGCCATTGATGACCGCCCTCAAATATGAGAAGCTGGTTCGGAAACTTCAATTTATCAAGAAATTGGGAGGCATTGAGCATATTTTGATAGTTGTAATCTTCATCTCCCACGATGCCGATGTAATGAAAGGGGTTCTTACTGCTCAGCACATCTACATTCGCTATTGTAGCTCCACAAGAGATTACCCCGCCAACACCCTTGATAAAAGTTGGAATCAAAGAGGCCAGTTGGGCTCCACTGGAAAATCCGGCCATGTATATTCTTTTTTCAGCCACTGGCAATATTGACAACAACGAGCGGAACATGCGATTGGCGATTAATACGTTCTGGGAAATCGAAAGGCTGTCACGAAGATTATTCGAGGCAGCCAAAATATAGCCTTGATTTTCTCCTGCCCTGCTAAACATACCAGTCACCTGTTTGCCTCTTCCGTTCATATCAAAAATGAAGATTACAGGCCACTTTTTCGAGGCATCAAAATTAGATGGAAGAAAAAGGGCATAACTCTCGGATAAGGAATCATTAACCTTGATTCCGTCAACGACTACACCTTTTTTTAATGCCATTTGCTGCGCAGAAGAAGAAAAGGCAACCCCGAGGACTAACAATAATAAGATTTGCTTCATATATAAGGAGTCATCAAAAATCTAGCCAAAAGCCAGCAGAACAAAGTTACAGATAACCATTGATATTTTTTGAAACCGATGAATCATACTGTAGCGCTCTCTATAAGACAACCAGCCCCTTGTTCACTTGTACCGAACATCGTTTTTATTGGTAGAAGATCTATAGCGAACAACTACTCGCCTATTGCACCAATTTCAATACCTTCTGAATAGGCAACACTGATATTGTTATTATTGAATGCCTTTTTAATCGCTGCATATGCATCAAAAGTGACTTCCCAAAAATCATCGGGCAGCACATATGGACGAACCAATAATTCGATATTATGCGAATCGAAAGTGTTGATTCCTATTTCAACTTGTGGATCACTCAGTATTTTAGAAATTGGGAACAACGCTTCTTCAATAATCGATTTAACCTTTGGAAAACTCTCGGAATACGGCATAGAAACTAGAAGCTCTAGCCGAATCATCCCTTTTTCCGAGTAATTGGTTACGACTGTGTCGGTTATCTTAGAATTGGGAATAATCAATATTTTATTGCCCGGGGTTAAAACATCGGTACTAAAAATGCCAATTTCTTGAACCCTGCCGAACTTATCTTCAAGCTGGATCCAATCACCGACCTTGTAGGGTTTCAATGTCAACAACAGAATACCGGAAGCAAAATTACCCAAACTACCCTGCAATGCCATGCCTATTGCGAATGCCGTTGCTGCTAGAATTGCAAACAAACCCGTTAGGTCTGCACCGATAACAGAGGCAATGATAAAAAGTACCGCTCCCTTAAGTATTACTCCTACTGTAGATGAAAGAAACGGCCGAAGTGTTTCAGAGAATCCAGCCTTGGCCAAAGCCAATTTAGTCAGCTCGACAATTTTTCGTACAATCTTAAATCCGACCCAAAGTATAACTCCTGCAGCAACAATTCTAGGCAAAAAGAAAACGGCCTTATCTATTGCTATTTGCAGGTATTCGTCCATTCTATTCCAATCCATGGATTAAAATAAATGATTAAATTGTTTACCGACAAACATTTAGCCGTTTTTATATTCCTTGCATTTTTTATCCAATGAAAACCCTACAAAACACAATATCGATCATTATCGACTTCTTACAAGACACATGCCCCACAATAAATAAAAATTGAAACTAGAATTCCCCTCTTTCAATTGGGGCATTTGTTATCACATTAGATAATATGATATGGGTTCTCGTCTCCCCATATTTTATAAGCTTGTCAATAAATTTTTCTAAATGGAATTGATCTTTGAGCACAACTTCCATTACGATATTTTCATTACCGGTTATTCGGTAACAGTTGATCACCTCTTTATAAGTTGTAACAATCGACAAAAATGGCTTCAATTTGCCCATGAAAGCACGAAGCGTAATAATTGCTTTTAAATGATGGCCTGTTAACGAATGGGATACTTTTGCATTGTACCCTTGCAATATGCCCACATCTTCCATCTTCTTTACACGCTCTGCCACGGCAGGGGGTGTCAGACCAACTTCCCGACCGATATTTGCAAAAGATTCACGGCCATTTCGCTGAAGACATTTAAGTATCTTCCAGTTCAAATCATCTAAATTTACATTCGAAGCCATTATCTCTATAATATTTTATAATATAAAGTAAAAATACAAATTTGCTTTTGATTATAAAGACAAAATACATGAATCAAGCGTAACTTTATACTATAAAATTGCTATAACAATATGTCCCACAATTCTTTACGTTCGGTTCCGGTATACCGGAAGGCGTTGGAGCTCTGTATAATCAGCAGGGAAATAGCTTCCTATGTTTCCCTTAACAAGGATTTATTGAAACTCTACAAGTCCAATAGCCTTAGGGATATCATTGCCGATTCATTACTCACCGACGCTATTTTGATACCCAAAAAAATTGCTCAAGCAGAATATTCCAATTGTCCCACGGAACGATTAAAAAGCGCCACTTTTATAAACATCATGATACGCAATATAAATTCGTATTGCACAGGGCTTGAACATGATGGCGTTAAAGAAAAGGAATACCTAAACCTGCTTCGTCAAGAAGTCAGAAGTTTTCGAAAATCGTTTAAGGAATGGCGAAAATCGCTTCGTAACGGGGGAGATTTATAACCATTCTTATAATCAACACTACCTTCGGCCTTTTTTAAGTATACAGCTGTTTTATGGTTAACCGGTATCATAAATGCCATTGCACACCTTTAATGGAAGATAATCATACATCTACCCAAAGTATTTGTTGTCTTATTCTTTATAAAGTGTTCTTATAGTTGCTATACATATCCTTTTAAATTGCACAATTCCCGATTTCTTATGTACTGCTGTTAGGAATCAAATGTACCACCTCAATTCAAACCACCAAAACCCATTGGAACAGACCATTTATAAAATCGAAATAGCCGTTAAAAATAAATTGCCGGAATAACGGGTATATTACAATTGAACCTAAAGCGCTGTATTAGTCTCCTCTAAACGAAAAACCATTTTGCCATCGTACTTTATAGCAAACACAGCCAAACCCATTCAAACAAGAATTGTTAAAAAAAATTTTAGAAAGGGAAACCTAAATTTTAAATATTCTACTTTTACTCATTCAAAAGCCAATACAGTGAAAACGACTATTCTTATCAATTGCCCAGATCAGTCAGGAATCATACGCGCCGTTACCACCTTTATTCACACCAAAGGGGGCAATATTGTATACCTCGACCAACATGTTGACAAGCAAGCAGGTGTATTTTTTATGCGCCTGGAATGTGATTTTGAGGATAATTCAACGTTGATTGATGTACTCGAAAGCGAATTTGCTTCAACTTTAGCCACTCCTTACCAAATGCAATACGAAATTCATTTGCAAAATGTAAAACCGAAAATGGCTTTGCTCGTATCTAAATACAACCATTGTCTATACGATTTATTAAGTCGATTTCACTCGGGGGAGCTTGTTGTAGAAATTCCTTTTATCATAAGCAACCATATTGACTTGGAGCCTATTGCCATACAATTCGATGTTCCATTTTATCATATTCCCGTTTCTAAAACCACAAAAGAAACTGCCGAGGCGAGGCAATTAGAGCTTATGCAAAAATACAATGTTGATTTTATTGTTCTTGCCCGGTATATGCAAATTGTAACCGATAAAATCATAGACCATTATCCGAATAACATTATAAACATACACCATTCTTTTTTACCCGCATTCGCTGGAGCAAAGCCTTACCATGCAGCTTTTGAGAGAGGTGTTAAGATTATCGGGGCAACCAGTCATTATGTCACCGCAGAACTCGATGCCGGCCCTATAATTGAACAAGATGTGGCCACCGTGACACATGCGCATACCATTAAAGATTTAATGGACAAAGGAAGGGATCTTGAAAAGATCGTTCTGGCTAGGGCCGTACGGCTTCATGTGCAACGTAAGACAATGGTCTATAACAATAAAACGGTTATTTTTTCGTAATGTAAAAGAAAAAGACTTGCACAATCTATATCAACACTTGAATATTATGTCAAAAAAAATCATTTTACTTTTTACCGTATTTCAATTCTTCGCATGTGGGGAACTACAACAAGTCATTAACCAATTACCCCAAGAAGGGCTGGGCAATACAGAAATTGCCAGTGGGTTGAGAGAAGCCTTGGATAAAGGAATAGACAAACAAGTCAGTAAACTTACCCAGACCGATGGCTTTTTCAAAAATGAACTGGTAAAAATTTTACTCCCGGAAGAACTGCAAAAGGTAGATAGAACACTTCGCAACATAGGGTTGGGCAAACTGGCAGATGAAGGACTAAAGGTTTTGAACCGTGCCGCCGAAGATGCAGTGAGCGAAGCCACCCCCATTTTTATCAATGCCGTGAAGGGCATTACCTTTGATGATGCCAAGAATATTCTTTTAGGAAGTAATGATGCCGCTACGCAATATCTGACCAACGCTACGCAAACCGAACTTTACGGTAAATTCAACCCCGTGATCAAAAGCTCTTTTGAAAAAGTAGGGGCCGACAAAATATGGGCGAACCTCATTACAAAATACAATAATTTACCGCTAACAAGCAGCGTTAACCCTGATCTTACCGATTATGTGACCCAAGAGGCATTAGCTGGCGTATATACCATGATCGCAGTCGAAGAAAAAGAAATTCGTACCAAAGTTTCATCGAGAACCACAGATCTTTTGCGAAAGGTTTTTGCATTACAAGATCGCATGTAAAAACCTTGGTCTACCAACAATATTCAGGGCATTATATCGTTAAACATTATACATGCAAAAGTAACAAATTGCTAATCTTTAGTTAACCTTTGTTACGCTGTTCTAATGGATTTTTGTACCGAGTTATTTGAGTTAGTAATTTTTGAGTTAGTTAGTTTAAAACCGGTGGGAGCGCCGGTTTTTTTTTGATGTTTTTTGAAATTTGCCAACCAATTTCGTCTAAGAAACCTATCCATTCAAATCGGAAACATATCCGATAACAAAGTTATTGAATAACGCCGATTGTTCGACATTGACCACATGACCACAGTGTTCAATAAGCAAAAGGCTAGACCTACTATGTTGATGTACCATTCTTCTCACCGACGGAAGAAAAAGATGATCTTCCCCACCCATAACGTATAAGGTAGGTATACCAATATCTGCCGCCCTGAACAATCGAAGTAACGGATTTATATCGGCGCTCAACTTAAACCAACGTATAAACTCTTTTTGGTATAATTTCTTTGCCTCTCTCACGAGCAACAACCTTGACTCTTTATGATTACTATCGGGCATGATGGCAAATGTAAATAACTTATACAGCCAAATATAGGGCACCACCGATTTGAAAATAACACTGAAACCTAATAGTATCCTAAATTTAAAATCAAGTTTTAAGATAGCACCACCCAGCACCATGCTTTCTACTCTTGCAGGATGTTTCTCGGCCAAGTTTCTGATCAAAACTGTTCCCAAAGAAATACCGACAAAATGTGACTTATCGATATCTAAATGATCGATGACCTCGACAATGTCATTGGTAATAGAATCAAAGTCATATCTTTCATCGAAAGCATCCCTTAAACCCGGTTTTGAATCTCCATGCCCTCTCAAATCAAGTAACAAAATATTAAAATGATTTCTGAATTCACGAATTTGCTTATGCCAAATAGCAGAACTGCCCCCCGCACCATGTACGAAGGTTACCCAAGTTCGGGAACTCTTGTGAAGATATGTGTTATAATTAAGCAAAGTGTTCTCTCGTAACCCTTTGATAAAAGGGCAGTTGCAATGTATTAAATCTTTTGATTCAGTAGCCCTTTTAACAATAAAAAAAATAAACAATTTTAAGGATAACTATCAACATAAGATAAACAAACATTGCACGTAAGATAAACCAACCAGTTCATAGTATTTTGAGAACTTTTTGATCAAATCAAAGTTGGTAGTCAATACATGTTTGAAATTGACCCAACACTTTGATTAATCGTTTTAACGAGAGATCTCGATCTTTACCCCATTCTTTTTAACATTAAAATAGCGGAATCATCAGCTACGACATTGTTAATAAATCATCAAAAGAACCGATTTTTAGACAAATACAACGAATGTCAAGATCCAAAAATCTTTTTGCTCCGTATATTTGAAAGAACTAATCGTAAGACTATGGAAAAGCAGTATTGTAAAGTAGGAACAATAACACCGATCGCCGCCAACAGAAATGCCGTAACGATGTTAGAATACCAGTATCAAAACTTTTTAGACAAGGCCAGCAACATGGAATATACTGATGCCAAACTTGTCGAGTTTTTTGAACAAAAGGCAGAGAAAATCCAAAAAATATTAGAGAACATGCTTAAAGCATAATTGAATCAAAATTGCTTTGATCAATTTACTTTTTGCAGCTCTTGTGCCATTTGGTTTTGTAGTTCTTCAGCTTTTTTCGCGGCAGCTTCCGCAAAATCTTTTTTGTTGGAAGCATAAATAATCCCTCGGGAAGAATTTACCAGCAGCCCAATATCTTTTGTCATTCCGTAATGACAGACTTCCTTTAAACTTCCGCCTTGCGCCCCTACACCGGGCACCAATAAAAAGCTTTCGGGTACAATTTCCCGAATTCCTTCTAAATAACTGGCTTTTGTCGCCCCTACGACATACATCAAGTTCTCAGCATTTTTATAAGTTTTTGATGTTGCCAGAACTTGTTTGTAAAGCTCTTTCCCTTCAACTGATTTGGTTTGAAAGTCATAAGCCCCTTCATTCGAAGTTAGTGCCAAAAGTATCGTATGCTTGTCGGGAAATGCTAAAAAGGGCTCGACAGAATCTTTTCCCATGTACGGAGCGATAGTAATGGAATCAAAACCCATGTGCTCAAAGAAAGCCTTTGCATATCGCGTCGAAGTATTGCCTATGTCACCACGTTTTGCATCGGCTATCGTGAATATCTCCGGATGGTTATCATTTAGATACCTCATCGTCTTTTCCAAAGATCTCCAACCTTTTATGCCGTATGCCTCATAAAAAGCAATATTGGGCTTGTAGGCAACGCATAAATGATGAGTGGCATCTATGATAGCCCTGTTAAAAGAAAAAATCGAATCTTCTTCCGCTAAAAGGTGCATAGGGATTTTATCTAAATCCGTATCCAATCCAATACAGAGAAAAGATTCTTTTTTGCGAATTTGTGCTACAAGTTCTTTAGTTGTCATAACGTTACTGACTTCTTCATCGCAATCGAGAATGGCAAGTAAAAGACATACGACTTCTCGACTGCTTTTAAACCCTTTCGCCCTATTGGATGGAATTCGTTAAAAAATTTCGGAAGCTTCTTTTAATTTTTCGGTATTCTCGACAAGACTCAATTCATCAATGATTTTTTGAATATCACCATCGATGATATTCTGCAGATCATAAAGCGTCAACCCAATTCTATGGTCGGTCACCCTGCCCTGAGGATAATTATAGGTTCGAATCTTTGCTGAACGGTCACCACTACTTACTTGTGAATTTCGTTTTGCCGCATCTTCTTCTTGCTTTTTGGCAAGCTCCAAGTCGTACAATCTCGACCGCAATACACGAAAGGCTTTGTCTTTATTCTTGTGCTGTGATTTTTGATCTTGACATTGTGCCACCAGCCCTGTGGGAATATGTGTCAAACGTACCGCTGAATAAGTCGTATTTACAGATTGTCCGCCCGGCCCTGAAGAACAGAAAAAATCGATGCGTACATCTTTCGGTTCTATCTGTACATCGAAATCTTCGGCTTCGGGCAAAACCATCACGGTAGCGGCACTGGTATGAACCCTACCTTGGGTTTCGGTTTGCGGTACCCGTTGAACACGGTGCACACCAGCCTCGAACTTTAAGGTACCATAAACGTCTTTTCCGGTAACCTCGAATTGTATTTCTTTGTACCCTCCGCTGGTTCCTTCACTCAAATCGATAACATTGGTTTTCCACCCTTTCGACTCGCAGTATTTGGTATACATTCGAAAAAGGTCTCCAGCAAAAATACTCGCTTCGTCCCCGCCTGTTCCAGCACGAATCTCGACGACTACGTCTTTGGCATCCTCAGGATCTTTGGGTATAAGCATAAATTTTATTTCCTCCTCCAAGATCGGCAGTTCGGCTTTGGCCTCCTCCAATTGCATTTTGGCCATTTCGAGCATCTCGGAATCGCTCCCGTCTTTAATAATTTCTTCGGCCTCCTGAATGTTATCCGTTAGGGCAACATATTGATTCCTTTTTTCAACAAGGTCTTTCAAGTCACTGTATTCCTTGGTCAATTGCACATACCGCTTCTGATCTGAAATCACATCCGGCTGAATTATCAAATCGGCTACCTCGTCGAAACGCTGTTTTACAATATTCAATTTATCTATCATCGTCTAGTATCACTTGGATTGCGAATTTACGACAAATTTGTACATTTAGATAGAATCACTTCATTAGATGAACACTATATTCAGAATAAAAACATATCAACTCGGTTACAACTTTTATAAAAAGTATCTCTGGGCCAGCCTATTTATCACCATATTACTAGTCTTTTTCAAGATACCGTTCGTACTACTGCTCTTTTGCAAACTGGCTTTGACCACACTCTTGTTCTTTGTCTATTGCGAAACGAGTTTAGCACAAACACTGGTATTTTACATGAATTTCGGCGTCTCAAAATTGCGGCTTTTTATTGTTTTCTTTCTAATAGACGTACTTTCTAGTACGGTAATTTTTTTAATAAACGGATTAGTTTGATACTGGAAGTCGACAACTTGGAACTCAGTTTTGACAACAAGAAAATTCTTAGGGGAATCTATATTAAAGCGGAAAAAGGAAAAGTGACCGGTATTCTGGGAAGGAACGGCTGCGGAAAAACCAGTTTACTTCGTATTATTTTCGGAAACCTCAACCCCAAATACAAAAACATTCGAAAAGACGGGAAATACCAGAAAAAAAATCTCTACCTCAGCCACGATATTGCCTATTTACCACAACATAGACTGCTGCCCGACACCATAAAATTGAAGTCGGTATTTCAGCTTTTTGATGCAAACTGGGTGGAATTCTCGACCCTTTTTGACGCTTTTAAAAATTACACCAATATATATCCTGACGCCCTTTCTTCAGGCGAACTTCGTATTGTCGAAACCTATCTCATACTGTCATCCAATAAAAAAATCATCTTGCTCGATGAACCCTTTTCATATATTGCCCCCATTTACATTGAAAAATTTAAGGCCCTCATTCAAGAAAGGAAGAAGAACAGCGTCATCATCATTACAGACCATTTTTATCGTGATATTTTAGAGATCAGTGATTGCATATACTTTTTGAAAAACGGATACTCCAAAGAAATAAAATCAAAGCAAGATTTGAAAGAAGAAGGGTATATAAACCTAGACTCCAACAATTAATCGGCCACAAAAGTAGTTCCTAAGGTCATGATGAAAGCACCTAGTCCATCACTTCTATCGTATTTGCTCAAACGAAGCTGTAGAGCTTTTAGCCCAAACATGAATAATCTGGTTTTCGTAAAAATATCTTTGTACTGAACACCAACACCATACTGGTGCGCCGTATATTTTGAAAGGTCATAATCGGAACTATAGAAGTCATGGGTCGAAAGAGCCTCCTCTTTCCCATAAAAATAATCGGCCTTGGTCTGACCGTAAAATCGATAGGCTGGATAAAAGGTAAATGAATCTCCCAACTTTACAGGTACCTCTAGACTCGCAGTATATGCACTGACACCCCAATCGTCTGTATAAAACCGATAGTAGCTTCGAAGCACCACAACATCGTTCAAATAATAATTCAGTCTGGCACCAACAGGAATTTTAAAACGTGAATCGGGTAAACGCTCTACATCATCCGCCAATTGAAAATCATCAATAAAAAAATCATCCATATCGCTAAAATAAACACGTTGGAAAGGTGTACTTAATAGTCCGTTTTGCAAAACTACATCCATAAAAATAGAACCTTGAAGTTTTGCACTTAGAATTTGGGAAATAGCCAAAGAGAGGGAATAAGAGTTACGATTTTCTTTATCGAAAGTGGTAAATGATGGCATATAATTTCCGCTGCCCGAGATACGATTGTCAAAAAATCCTGCTCTCAATTCAATAGGGTATTGAGGATTCCATTTGTCAAAATACAATTTGCCGCTCAGCGACAATTCGGTATTCTTTTCATTGAACGCATACGTATACCCCCCACCTACTCCGAGTGAGAAATAATCGTATTCAGATGCGATATATGCATTAGCATTCCAAATTTTGTTTCTGTCTGGTGAACTATGTTCGAACGACGGATTAAAATGAATAAGCTGATCACTACGTGAAGCGCCCGAAGAAGCACTAAACGGACTTACATCTTGGGTTTGGTCGCCGTCTAAGGGGTTTACGTTGCTGGAAGATGCCGATGTATAAGCAGAAATTCCCACATCAACTGTTAATACATCATTAGGGTTCAAAGGAAGTCGAACAACAATACTTGAAGCCGCATCAGTCAATCTTTCAGTACCTTCACCACCTGATACTGCGGCATGGTCACCTTCTTGACCATAGTAACTGAACAACAAATCTACTTCGCTGGACTCTAAAACTCTTTTTTTATACGAAGAAGTATCTTTCTCTTGAGCAAAGCCCCAGAAACCTATTAGTACTATAAAAAGAAAAGTGGTTTTTTTCAAAAGGAAAAATTGGTTGTTGTTCTTTTTTAAACGCACGCCAAACTAGTTACACCCACATCCGCCACCAGATCTTCCGCCGTTTGCACCCGATGCCGCCTCACGATAAATTTGAAAATTGGTCTCAAAACGCTCCTCTCCCTTTGCCGATAATTGCATCTCGGTGTCATTGACATATACTTTTTCATATTCCTTAACCACCACGCAAGACGAGGAAAGAATAAGCATACAAAAAAGAAAGCCCAATTTTTTCACGTTTATGAGTCTAAGTCGCATTAAAGTTACTCATTACTTTCGAAATGAATACCCTTACTTTTATGTATCTTATTATTGTCATCTACCAATATAGCTTCGATGCCAGCAAGCTGGTCTATCAAAAAAAGTCCAGCTTCTTTGCCCATAATAAAAACAGCGGTAGCCAATGCATCGCAAAATTCGGCACTTACAGCAAAAATAGAGACACTGTTTATCCCTGAAGCAGGCCAACCTGTTCTGGGATCGATGATATGGGTATATTTCTTACCATCGAACAAGACAAACTTCTCATAGTTGCCCGAAGTAGCGACGGAAGATTCTACAATTGGCAGCCAAGAAAAAATCTTTTCTTCACTCAAAGGGTTGGCAATACCAATTAACCATTTTTCGCCTGTAGCCTTGGTTCCCCAAGTCGTAAGGTCACCCCCCGCATTTATAATACCGGCTTCAACTTGCTTAGAAACCATAAGTTCTTTGGCTTTATCGGCAGCATAGCCCTTACCGATGGCCCCAAATGAAATTTTCATTCCCTTTTGCTTTAGAAAAACGGTTGTTTCTTCTGCATTCAAAATAATTTTCTCATACCCAATTTTGGCCACGGAGTTTTGCATTTGTTCTTCAGTCGGCTTCTCTTTCATACTGCCGTCGAATTTCCAGACTTCGTCTAGGGAAGAATAAGAAATGTCAAATGCCCCTTCGGTTATTTCAGAAATTTTCACAGCCCTTTCTATCAACATAAAAAGTTCTTGACTGACCTTTACTGGCTTTATTCCCGCGTTATTGTTTATTAAAGAAGTTTCAGAGTTTGGATCCCAAGCAGATATCAGTTTCTCAATTCTAGAAATTTCGGCCTCCGCCTCGGCGATGTTGATATACCCAACCTCTTCATTATCGGTAACTACAGTTATATCAAAACGGCTTCCCATCAACTCCATCGACTTGTGAACTGTCACAAGTTTTTTGTCCTGCGACTGTAAGGAAATAGTTAAAAAACCAATGATCAAAATAATGGTAACTCTCATTTTAGGAATGAGTTTAATAGTGATATATACTGATCCGGAGAAAGTTTTCGATACCCTGTCTCCCCCAAGACCTTTTCTTTTTCATTTAAAATAACAACTAAAGGAAAGTAACCTTTTGAATTAAAGGTAGCCGCTAGTTTGTTGTTCTGACGGGTTAGTTCAGAACCCAGTCTGTTGGCTTTTTTTCTCGGAAAATCTGCCTTATACAATATGTAATTGTTTTTTGAATACGCTCGAAAGTTTTCGGAACGCCATATTTCCCTATCAAGTTTAATACAGGGAGCGCACCAATCCGACCCTGAAAAAACTAAAAGCAAAGGCTTGTGCTGATTTTTGGCTTGTTCAAGTGCCACTTTATAGTCTTTTTGCCATTCTTGACCCGAGGCCATAATGGAATAAAAAAGAAATAGTAACAATATGCGGTAATTCATGAAATCTAAAATAGCAAAATCAGTGCCCGTTATTCAAAAACACGAAGTATATTATCTGTTACGGCCACATTAAAAATTTTCAATGGTTTCGCCGCCGCACTATCTACTTGATTTAAAGGGTCTCCTGTCTGACTAAAACGAGAACCATGAACTTCACAATGAAAAATACCCCCATCAATGGCAACAAATCGAACCTGATCATAGGCCTCGTGACTACATATTTGGCTTGCAGCAATGAACTCTCCTTCTAGATTTTTGGCTACAACAACATCATTCTTCAAAATAAAATCACCATTATCGACCAATTTGGAACCTTCCGTGGAATTCAAATCAATAGTAAAATCGATATTTGCGGGCACCGGTTTAATCTCGCCGGTAGTTTCATCTTTAGAACACCCTTGTAAACAGGGAAATGTCAAGGCGAAAGCAGCCCCTGCCCCTAAACTTCTGAGAAATTCCTTTCGTTCCATTTCATTCTTTATAGTATAAAAACGCAGGAATCAACGTATTCGTATAAAAAAAGTACCGTATAATTTACCCCATTAAATGAAGTGAACACCCTAACCGTTATAAGAGAAACGCGGTGGGTTCACCGGCTTGTCATATCAGTTTCTAAGTATAGTTAAAAACTCCTTCGGTACTGTTGATTGTAAGTTTTTTAACAGGGCTTTCTTCGACCCTACCAATAATTTGGGCTGCCACCCCAAAATCTTGTGAAATTTGAATCAGATCAGCAGCGATCGACGGATCAACATAGAGCTCAAGTCGATGGCCACAATTAAAAACTTGGTACATCTCCTTCCAATCGGTACCTGACTGTTCTTGTATCAATCTGAACAAGGGGGGAACAGCAAATAAATTATCTTTTACAATATGAAGCTGGTCAATAAAATGCAAAATCTTGGTTTGGGCCCCTCCACTGCAATGCACCATACCATGCACATTTTCAGAGGAATATTTTCCAAGAATTCTCTTCACGATCGGCGCATAGGTACGTGTAGGTGAAAGTACCAATTTACCGGCATCTAAGGGAGAATCAGCAACAGTATCGGTCAATTTCATTTTACCTGAATACACTAATTCCGATGGTACGGATGCATCAAAACTCTCGGGGTATTTAGTGGCTAGATACTTTGAAAAAACGTCGTGTCGCGCGGAAGTCAACCCATTACTGCCCATACCTCCATTATATTCCCTTTCATAAGTGGCCTGACCAAAAGAGGCTAAGCCCACTATAACATCACCTGCCTTTATATTGGAATTATCAATCACATCGGAACGCTTCATTCTCGCAGTTACCGTAGAATCTACAATAATCGTTCGCACCAAATCACCAACATCAGCTGTTTCGCCCCCCGTGGAATGAATCGTTATGCCATGGCCGTGCAAATCTGAAATCAACTCTTCGGTTCCATTGATAATGGCCGAAATAACTTCTGCAGGAATCAAATTTTTATTTCTTCCAATCGTCGAGGAGAGCATGATATTATCAGTAGCGCCCACACAAATCAAATCATCAATATTCATGATCAAGGCGTCTTGGGCCACCCCTTTCCAAACCGAAATATCACCGGTTTCCTTCCAATACATATAAGCTAAAGAAGATTTTGTTCCAGCACCATCGGCATGCATTACCAAACAATAATCACTATCATTAGTCAGGTAATCAGGCACTATTTTACAAAATGCTTTAGGAAAAAGCCCTTTGTCTATATTTTTTATAGCATTGTGTACGTCTTCTTTTGAGGCCGAAACCCCCCTTTGATCATATCTTTTGCTTGCTGACGTACTCATCTTTTGTTATTTTGGGCAAAAATAGAAGATTCAATAAAAAAAGTTAGCATTTTAAAGCCTTTAATTCATCTTCGGCCATCACAATTCCTTAATCGCACATCAAACAGTCCGTTTTGACCTCAGATATTCACTCCTTTGGCTTGGCATAAAGTTTACCTTTCAGCAGCTGAAAAAAGTATTGTCGAATATTTTATTTAATAAACAATAATTCCTGATACTTTGTCAAAGGCCAAGCACTGTCGGCCACAAGTCTCTCCAACTTATCGCAATGATACCTCATATCCTCAAAATAAGGTTTCACGTTGTCACAGTAAGCCGAAGCTTTTTTATTCGTATCAGCAATGGTGTTGGCTTTTTTTCTAGCGTCGGTCATTGCGTCGGTCTTTTGTTTCAGTGTCGATATATGTTCAGCAATTTCTTCGATTATGGTCAATTGGCCATAAGACAATTTTTTATGGGCCGCCCCGTAAACCTCTTTTAGACCCATAACATTTTTAATCAAAAGGTTCTGGTATTCAACCGCCGAAGGTATGATATACCCATAGACCAATTCGCTGAAAACCCTGCCTTCAATCTGAATGTGTAAAATATAGGCTTCCAATTCTACTTCTAGCCGTGCCCTTACCTCTACCTCACTCATCACGTTCATCGACTTGAACAACTCTAAACTTTCGGTCGAAGTCATTATTTGCAATGCCCGCGGTGTAGATATGTTATTACTAAGTTTTCGTTTCTTAGCTTCCTTTTCCCAATCAACACTATAACCATCTCCATCGAAACGAATTCTTTTCGATGTTTTTATGTATTCGCGCAGCACATTGAATATCGCCTCATCTTTCTTTAGATTTTTCTTGTCGATCAGCATATCGACCTCCTTTTTGAAAGCTATTAATTGTTTGGCGACGATTGTATTCATTACAGTCATCGGCTTTGCACAATTTGCCTTTGAACCTACCCCGCGAATCTCAAATTTATTTCCGGTAAAAGCAAAAGGCGATGTTCGGTTACGATCAGTATTATCGAGTAAAATCTCCGGAATTTTACCCACGACATTGAGTTTCAACTCGGTTTTTTCTTCAGGGGATAGCTTTCCTTGAGATACCCCTTCCAATTCATCGAGCACACTACCCAACTGCGTTCCAACAAAAATTGAAATAATTGCCGGAGGGGCTTCATTGGCTCCAAGTCTATGATCATTGCTTGCCGAAGCTATCGATGACCGTAGTAATTCTTCATAAGTGTCTACCGCCTTGATGGAGTTCACAAAAAAAGTAAGGAACTGCAAATTTTTCATGGGTGTCGTACCAGGACTCAATAGGTTCACTCCCGTATCGGTGGCCAATGACCAATTATTGTGTTTTCCCGAACCATTGATACCCGCAAACGGTTTCTCATGAAAAAGTACTTTGAAATCATGCTTATCCGCAATTTTCTCCATAACATCCATAAGCAACAAATTATGGTCTACGGCCAAGTTGGCTTCCTCAAAAACAGGAGCCAATTCAAACTGATTAGGCGCTACCTCATTATGACGGGTCTTTACCGGAATACCCAATTTGGTACATTGTTGTTCCAGGTCACTCATAAAACTCAAAGCCCGCTGAGGAATGACACCAAAGTAGTGATCATCGAGCTGTTGCCCTTTTGCAGCGGAATGACCGACCAACGTTCTTCCCGTCATAAGAATATCGGGGCGGGAATGCGCTAAAGCCTTGTCGATCAAAAAATACTCCTGCTCCCAACCCAAGGTTGCATTTACCTTGGAGACATTTTTATCAAAATATTTCGCCACAGCGGTCGCTGCCTCGTCTACAGCATTCAGCGCACGAAGCAAGGGCGCTTTATTATCAAGGGCCTCTCCCGTGTATGAAACAAAAATGGTAGGTATACAAAGTGTCGTACCATAGATAAAAGCAGGAGAAGTAGGGTCCCAAGCCGTATAGCCCCTCGCCTCAAAAGTATTGCGTATTCCACCGCTAGGAAAACTCGAAGCATCGGGTTCTTGCTGTACCAATTGACCGCCGCCAAATTTTTCGAGGGCTCGACCATCAGGCAAAAGGTCAAAGAAGGCATCATGCTTTTCAGCTGTAGACCCTGTCAAAGGTTGAAACCAATGGGTGTAGTGAGTGGCTCCCTTTGATATCGCCCAACCTTTCATGGCCTCGGCTACTTGATCAGCTATTTTTCTATCGATTTTAGAGCTTGAAAAAACAGCACCCTTTACACTTTCCAGTGCGTCTTTCGTCAAATATTGCAACATACGCTCTTCGTTGAAAACATTTTGAGCAAAAATATCTGATCGTCTTCCCGTCTCTTCAATTGTTATTCTCGGCCTTTTCAAACTCTCCGAAATAGCGCTAAATCGTAACTTGGGCATAGTCTTTATAATTTAAAGCGGCAAAAATACTGATTATGTATTTTATAAAAAAACAATGTTCTATTTATATAACCCTCAAAAAAATAGGGGGATACCACCATAAAATAGAATTTTTTGAGATTTATCCCTTAAAATAATAGCTCCTACCTCAGAAAAGTTATTTTTGTTACGCCATTTTAGAAAATCTTAAAAATTTTGAAAGTTATGAGCAAAATTAAATTAGAATACATTTGGTTGGATGGTTACTTTCCAACACAGAATTTGAGAAGCAAAACCAAAGTAGAAGAGCATGAAGACTTTAAGGGCACCCTTGAAGAACTTGGAAATTGGTCTTTTGACGGTTCTTCAACTCAACAGGCTGAGGGCGGTTCCTCAGATTGCTTATTGGTTCCTGTAGCCATTTTCCCTGATCCCGAACGCACGAACGGATGGTTGGTAATGACTGAAGTTATGAATGCCGATGGAACACCACATGCATCTAATGGAAGAGCTACTATTGATGACGATGACAATGATTTCTGGTTCGGTTTTGAACAAGAATACTTTATTATGGACAACCATACACAGTTACCGTTAGGGTTTCCTGTTGGAGGTTACCCTGCACCACAGGGAATGTATTACTGCTCAGTAGGCGGAAAAAACACCCACGGAAGAGAGTTGGTAGAAGAGCATGCCGATCTTTGTATTGAGGCCGGTCTTAACTTCGAAGGAATAAACCAAGAAGTTGCATGCGGACAGTGGGAGTTTCAATTGTTTGCAAAAGGAGCAAAATTAGCTGGTGACGAATTATGGGTAGCTCGATATTTACTAGACAGACTTACTGAAAAATATGGTTACTATATCGAATATCATCCAAAACCACTTGGAAAAGATATGGACTGGAACGGTTCTGGTATGCACGCCAATTTTTCAAATACGACTTTAAGAACTTGTGGTTCCAAAGAAGTTTATGAAAAAATATGTGAAGCTTTCCGACCTGTCGTTAAAGAGCATATCGCAGTATATGGCGAGTTTAACGACCAGCGTTTAACAGGTTTACACGAGACTGCATCTATAAATGACTTTAGTTATGGTGTCTCTGACAGAGGAGCTTCTATCCGCATCCCTATTATCACAGTAGAAAAAGGCTGGAAAGGTTGGTTGGAAGATCGTAGACCAGCTTCTAACGCCGATCCATACAAAATTGCCGGTAGAATTATCAAGACCGTTAAATCTGCAGAGGTTTAAGCAGCTACGAATTAATTGTTGATTTATACATTTAGCCTATCGCCGTTGACTTCGTCAACGGCGATTTTTTTTCCTAAGAAATTGTTAGATAGATGAATGTGGCGTAAACCACCAAAAGAACAATACCATCGCGCCACCCTAACCGCAACCCTTTCGGAATGAATACCAATGGGAGGACCAAGAAGGAAATGCCCAACATCCAAAAAATATCACTACTCAAAAGTCCCTCATCCATAACGCGAACGGGCGTTATTATGGAAGTTATCCCCAAGACCGCTAGAAGGTTAAAAATATTCGATCCGATAAGATTACCCAGAGAAATTGCTTTCTCCTTCTTAATTACCGCAATCACTGAAGCTGCCAATTCAGGAATACTCGTACCTATAGAAACTACGGTTATCCCTATTACACGCTCACTGACCCCGTAAATGGTTGCCATACCTACTGCACCATTAATAAGCAACTCCGACCCTCCCCAAAGGGAAGTACCGCCAATACCCAAAAACAAAACCGTTTTATACAAGGGCAAAAGCACATCGTCTTCCGGTGCCTCATCAACAACGGCCTGCTTTTGAAAGCGCAAAAGATAGACCAAGAACAGAAAGAGAGCAATTACCATTATTACCCCTTCATATTGTTGAAGTTCACCATCAAAATAAATAAAACCGAAAAATAAAAAAGAAGCCACCATCATCGCCGGCCAATCGGTTGTATAAAAACTTTTGCGAACATCGATACTTCCCAAAAGTACCGTGACCGCCAGAACCAAGCCTAAATTGGCAATATTGGACCCTACCACATTTCCTAAGGCCAAATCAGGAAAACCATCTAAAGCGGCCTGAATACTAACGATAAGTTCAGGAGCCGATGTTGCAAAAGACACAACGGTCATTCCGATAACAATTTTTGGGATATTGAGTCGCAAAGACAAGCCAACTGCGGCCTTAAGCAACCAATTTCCCCCTGCTATCAATAAACTCAGACCTAAAACGATGAAAAGAAGATTTTGCATGGATGGGGATATCGAAAGATTGATGACAAATATAAACTAAGATTTAAACATATTGGCTATCACAATTGCGAAGCCATGGCACAATTCAACTACTAATACCGTTTAATAACTATAAAAATAGTTGTTTAACTAAAAAAATAGTAATAGTTTTGACTTCAAACAGAAGTACCATGCAAAAACTCACCAACAAAGAAGAGGAAATAATGAAAATACTCTGGCGATTGAAAAAAGCCTTTGTAAAAGAAATTAAGGCCGAATTAAAAGGTGACAAACCACATTATAATACGCTTTCTACCATTGTACGCAACCTTGAAGATAAAAAGTACGTTGGCCATGAAGCCTTTGGAAATACACACCAATATTATCCACTGATATCAAAAGACGCTTACAGAAAAAAGTTTATCGATTCGACCATTAGCGATTTTTACGACAACTCTTACAAAAATTTGGTTTCCTTTTTTGCCAAGGAAGAGAAAATATCAGTCGCCGAACTTAAAGAAATTATTGCACTCATTGAAAAGAACGATTAAATGGAAGTCTTCTTAATATACCTTTTAAAGTCGGTAGGGATATTAGCGCTTTTCTTGGGCTGCTATAAACTCTTGCTCCAACAAGAGACTTTTTTTAGCGCCAATCGCATATTCTTGCTATTCGGTATTCTACTATCGGTCTGTCTACCCTATATGAATATCGTGCGCACCATATGGATCGACGTTGTACCCCAAAATAATATTCCGATTACAGGAGATATCCCCATGCCGTACACTATGGTCGAAGAATCCTTTAATTATACAAAGTTTCTTTTAATTATATATGTTATTGGGTTGGGCATCATGCTCCTCCGTTTAATGGTACAATCGTTTTCGATTGCCAACTTGGTATCAAAAGGCCGTACGTCTAAAAAAGGCACTATAAAAATAGTAGAGACGGAGGTCGACGTTTCCCCCTGTTCTTTTTTTAATCGCATCATTTACAATCCGAATAACATAGAAGCAGCTTCACTGCCGGCCATTTTGGCTCATGAAAAGTGCCATGTGCGACAATTTCATTCCATCGATGTATTACTGGCCAATCTTCTTGTAATTTTTCAATGGTTCAATCCATTAGCTTGGTGGTATCGGTCGGTGGTACAACAAAATTTAGAATATCTAGCTGATGCGCAAGCACAGCAAACCGAAATCACGAAAAAGGGTTACCAATATGTATTGCTAAAATCTCAAGTGGGCAATCATCTTTTTTCTCTTGTAAATCCATTTTTTAATTCATCGATCTCATCAATCAAAAAACGAATTGTCATGTTGAAAAAAGAAAAGTCGAATCGAAAAAAGGCATGGAAATACGGCTTAATGCTTCCGCTACTGGCAATCTTTATCATGGTCTTTCAAACCGATACGATTGCCCAAGTTAGGGTTTCAGAACAGCATCCTATTGAAATACCAAGAGCTGAGAATTATTCCATCGGAAAAAATACTTCGGATGCCGAGATAATTGAAATTAAATCGGCCATAGAACAAAAAGGAGGCCAATTCACGTACACCTTAAAAAGGAATGCAAGCGGAGAAATAACCGATCTTCAACTTGAAATAAAAAATAATGGAACCGGACACTTTAAAAGTGATTCACCTTTCGTAAGATGTTATTTCGGCACGCTCCATGAAGGGGGAGTTTATCTGGGAGACAACCGAGAATCTTTCGAAAAATTTAAAAAAAGAATGGAGGAGGCACGAAATGAAAGCGGTGAAACACGTTCTACGCCGATTATTCCCGATTCGATATCAGGCAAGCCTATTGTCACAGGTGTTGCTTCCGATATAAAACCAAGTGCCAAAACGGATGAAATTTCCCAAACGCTTCATAAAGATTCGGTTACGGGAAAGACTACTGGCTATACACTGAAAGTCCCAGGGAAGGAACCTTTAGAAGTTCGATATGGAATGAAAGCACTTGGCCCTACGCTTAATTATGCAGCCCCTGACCATGTCAAAAGCATGAACAACGCTTGGAGTAACAAACTGGCGGTATTAAGGTATGGCCTTAACACTACAAAGAGCAATAGCAAAACATTTCAAAACGATATTACAAAAACGTCTAAGAACCTTCAATCTACTCTAGTCATTCACGATTCTATCACAGGACTTCCCATTGTCACCGGAGTCGCCTCTGGTATAAAATTAGGTGTTCAAGACAAAAGACCTTTGATAATTTTAGATGGAAAGGAAATAACGTACGCTGCACTTAATCTTATATCCCCAAACCAAATCGAAAGTATGAACGTTTGGAAAAGCGCACAGGCATTATCGATGTACGGCGAAAAAGCTGCAGATGGTGCCATAGAGATACATACGAAAAATAGTAAATATAAGCCAGTCACTTACGACAAGGAGCGTTCTGGAGACTTTCCCCATGGCGTTACTATTCGTTCGAACGTTTACAAAGGTGACAATCCACCACTTTATATTATCGATGGCAAGGAGGCCCCTAAGGCAACATTTGAAAAACTTGAACCAACTAATATAAAGGAAATCCGGGTTTTAAAGGGAGAAAAAGCCATTGAAAAGTACGGCCAAAAAGCCAAAAATGGAGCAATCGAAATAGAGACTAAAGTAAATAAATGGAAGGTTGGCTTTGGAAAAGCACCAGCGAATTCTGAAAAAATTTCCTATTCAGATTTTTTTCGTCAAATGCAAAAAGACAATCCGGATGCTGCGAATATTAATCTAAACCGAGCACTTATCATTATAGATGATAAGGAAGCCTCACTCAAGGAATTGGATAAAATAAAAGTTGGCGAAATAAAAGCTGCGATGACTGTTGCAGATGGAAAGGCGGCCATAGCCAAATATGGCAACAAAGCGAAACATGGCGTAATTGTGCTTACTACCAAAAAAGCCAAAAATTAAATTTTCCCGTGGTTCAAATGTGATAAAGCTGATTTTTTTTTTGAATCAATTTTATGCCTTTATCGAATGAAATAATCAAATTCGGTGATTTTTATAATGAAAACTGCCTTACAAATTCAAAAAGACTCAAAAATCACCCTATACATATTTCAATATAAAACATAAAACTACTTTCATGTTTTATATTGAAACTTAACGTAAGGAACCATATTTCATATTAAAATTGATTTCGTTTTTTAAGTTACAATACTGTATTCACTTGTATTGAATTCGACCCAATTATTTGGAGATGATTGATTTAATTTGATATATTGATTGAATAATCGATTAACGAGCAATAGTTGCTCACTCCTCTTCACCGGAGGATTAACCTAAAAACAACACATTAATTATGATGACACTTGCCAAACTCTTGTTGACCCTGCTATTATCGCTGATCATACTATTGGCATAAGTAGTATCATATATAGGCCTATATAAATTAAAAGCCCAGAGGATACCCTCAGGGCTTTATCTTTCTAACTATCTTTATACCAATGAAAAAAGCATTTTTTAAATTTTTAGCCAAGGTGAACAAAGCCTTACTTCCCTCATATTCAAAAAGGAACTTGGATTTGGCCAAAGCTTCTAAATTTCAATTGGCCTTAACAGCATGGCGTTATTTTGTAACCACCCGTGCCTTAGACTAGTACCTCATTAATGATTTTACGGTATGGCCCTGGAGCTTCTCCCTGCCCTTTAAAAACGCTAATTCGATTAAAAAATTAAACTGCACGATTTCTCCCCCCAATTGTTCTACTAATTTACATACAGCCGCTGCGGTACCACCGGTAGCCAGTACATCGTCGTGAACCAATACTCTTTCTCCTTTTAAAATACTGTCGGTGTGAATTTCGAGTATGTCGGTGCCATATTCCAGTCCGTATGAATGACTTATTTTTTCAAAAGGTAGTTTTCCGGGTTTCCGAACAGGTACAAATCCTGCATTGAGCTTATCGGCAAGTAAGGGAGCGAAGAAAAAACCGCGGCTTTCCATTCCAATAACCTTATCTACTTTCGTTTCACCAATCATTTCGAAAAGCATGTTCGATGCTTTGCGCATCGCCGTAGCATCTAGTAATAATGGGGTAATATCTTTAAAAACTACTCCTTTTCGAGGAAAGTCTTCAATATCGCGAATAAAGCTTTTCAAATCCATTTAATAAGCTAAGTATATTTTGCCGTAAATTTAAAAAGAAATATATTTGCACCCCCGTTATATAAAAAGTGGGCTAAAATGATTTCTCGGTGCTGGCATATCTGTTAAAAGAAATGTCGGATTTTATTTTGAATCGGAGCGCCATTTTAGAATAAAAAAATGACATATTGGTCCTGTGGCGCAACTGGATAGCGCATCTGACTACGAATCAGAAGGTTACAAGTTCGAATCTTGTCAGGATCACAACAAAACCTCTTAAAACGCTATGTTTTAGGGGGTTTTTTTATTTCAAACCGTGTTATTTGTCCAATATCTTCCCGACATCATATTAATACCTCACAAAATAGCTCAGATACACAAAAACACAATAAATATTTTTATTTTATAGATATAATTTGTCAATTAATATAAATATTATATTTTTGTGTTATAAAACATAACAATAATTTAAGTTCAGGAAATGAAAAAATTAGAGGATTCGAAAAAACTACAAAACCTTTTAGAAGCATTGGGACTTACGGCAAACGCCCTATCTGTAAAATTGAACTACAAAAGCCATGCATCGATTTATCATGTGTTAGACGGAAAAGCAAGTATCAGCCAGGGGATGATTAACAGGATAGTAAAATCTTATCCAAATGTAAGCTATGACTACTTAGTGCACGGCAGACTTCCGATATTACTTGACGAACACGGCACTATATCTCAGGCGAACAAACTGAACATCCCAATCCAAACAGATACGGATGTATTCAAAATTAAAAGGATATTAGACATACCCGATCAACTTGACAGAATAGAGATGAAATTGGATGAACTTTTAGGAGGAAATAGATAGAAATGAAATCTGATGTTTTACATTTAAACAAAAAAACATAATTAAAACATAATAATTTTTTTTTAACATGAATAATAAATACACAAATTTAAAATTGTTAATTGCCCAATAACAAGGCTTAGATATTTTGTTGCTTTAATTGTTCGATAATATAATCGCTGGCCCGCCACGAAAGTGCCAAGATTGTCCATGTGCAGTTTTTATCCCCTTGAGAAACAAAAGGGCCCGCATCGGTAATAAAAACGTTGTTTGCATCGTGCAGTTGTTGAAACCTATTGGTCACTGAACTCTTGGGGTCATCTCCCATTCGGGTTGTCCCGACCTCGTGAATAATCCTTCCCGGGGCCTCAAGGCCGTAATGGTTTTCTTTCGAGGGCGTCTCACTAATGGGCTCCCCACCCATGTTGTGTATAATCTCTTCAAAGGTGTCTTGCATGTGTTTTGCTTGGTTGATTTCAAAATCAGACCATTTGTAATTGAACTTCAATACCGGAATACCGAATTGGTCGACAGTTGTCGGGTCGATTTCGCAAAAGTTATCTTTACGCGCTATGGCTTCTCCCCTACCGGCCATACCAATGACCGAACCATAGTACTTTTTCACATCTTCCCGAATACTATCTCCGTAACCACCGACCCTCAGGCCAAAAAACTTATTGAATTCATTGTGGTTCATAGCAAAACCATAATTGGGCATTCCCATACCTCCTCCGAGTTCAATATGGTAGCCACGGGGGAAGTTCAATTTTGAATTATCGCCCCACCATGGGGAATATACGTGCATACCATTTACGCCATCCTCGTTATAGGAAACCTTTCGGTTCATCAGTGCTGGGATGAATCCCGCTTTACTAGCTCCCGTAGAATCATGTAGATATTTGCCCACCAAGTCGCTGCTATTACCCAAACCGTTCGGGTGTTGCTTGCTTTTACTGTTTAATAGAATACGCGCCGAACTACAGGCCGAGGCCGCAAGAATGACCACCTTCCCCTTCAATTTATACTCTTTTCTATCATCTTTGCTGATATAGGAAACTCCCGTTGCCCTGCCCTCTTCGTTTGTAGTTACTTCACGCACCACCGAGTTCACAAAAATCTTGACCCTTCCCCCATTTTGCTGGGCGGGGAAAATCAAGCAACTTCCGGATGAAAAATCGGCATAGATAGAACAAGAGCGACCGCACTGCCTGCAATAAAAACATACTCCTCTTTCATTATTAATTCGTTTTGTCAAAATCGACTTTCGGGCAGGAATTACGGGAATACCCGATTTTTGAGCCCCTTTGATATAAAACAATTCATGTAACCTCGGTTTTGGCGGTGGAAGAAAAAAACCGTCGGGATCATCTTCCAGCCCTTCGTTTGTACCAAAAACCCCGATCAATTTATCAACTTTATCGTAATACGGTTTTACGTCATCGTAACCGATGGGCCAATTTTCGCCATGACCATCCCTATCCTTACCCTTAAAATCTTTAGGGCCAAAACGCAATGAAATTCGACCCCAGTGATTGGTACGACCACCCAACATATGCGACCTGAACCAGTCAAATTCAGTGCCCTCTTCACGAGTGTACGGTTCACCTTCAATCTCCCAACCTCCATAGGCCATATCGAATTCACCAAAGGCTCGATCTGTTCTAGCTCCTCTTCGAGGTGATTCATAAGGCCATTTTAACTGGGTCATGGTCTTGGGGTCTTTTGGGTCAAAATATGGACCCGCCTCAACAACTGCCACATTTAAGCCCGCATCGGCCAGCTGTTTGGTCGCCATACCACCACCCGCACCCGAGCCCACAATGATAACATCATACACTTCGGAAGATTCCTTTATCTGCATAGTCTTTACTATTATAAATTAAAACCTAAAAACACCTTGGCTAAAAACCCAAAGGACCTGGGATTAGCAAGATTTCTAGAGATAGGCTTAAACCACACCCTCTCCAATTAACAGTTTCGTAATAATATTGCAGAAAAATAAACAAATTATCGGAACAGAATCTAATTCCATTGCGATATTTACACCAAATCAGTGTACGAAGTAACAATCCAAAATTACCAAAGCAACTCTACAGAAAAATATTTTCAAGTGTACAGTGATGACGCCCAAGTCTGAGACCTTGACCGTTCAAAATCTTTTTAAGAACAGATTTCTTGAATAAATGGGGACTTTAATAGATTTTGGTTCAGCGCAAGTTAATGTGCTATCTTTTTCCAAATACCTTTAAACAGCATTATCGTAAAAAGGCAGATAAAACCAACGACCAAGCCCGTGATAAATTCCCCCAAGATTCCCGGAATTCCATGAAGCCAAGTGTGCAGAAAATCAAGATTATGCACAAAAATACCCCCTGCGACCAAAATCAATGCTATTGTTCCGATTACCGATAAACTTTTAATGACCCATGGCAATGCACCAACGAGCATCTTTCCAAAAAAATCGGACACGCTATTATCCCTTTCGTTCAACCCTATAAGATAAACTCCAAAATCGTCCATCCGAACAATCAATGCCACGATTCCGTAAACTCCCACAGTAGCGACCAAAGCGATAATTGATACCACCAAGATTTGAGTTGCAATCGGCTCGTTCACTACTGTTCCGAGTGCTATAATTACAATTTCAATCGAAAGTATAAAATCGGTTACAATCGCCGATTTGATTTTTTCCTTTTCTAAAATCAATATTTCTTCTTTGGTCATTTTAGGCGCATTGGCTGCAATTACCGAATGCTCATGGGGTACAAAATATTCATAGATTTTCTCGGCACCTTCATATGCCAGATAAAGCCCCCCAAGCACCAAAATCGCAATCACCGCCCATGGTAAAAATGCGCTTAAAAGAAAGGCTATGGGGAGAATGATGACTTTATTAAGCAATGAACCTTTTGAAATGGCCCACAATACCGGAATTTCCCGCGATGCAATAAAACCGGAAGCCTTTTCGGCATTTACCGCCAAATCATCGCCTAAAATACCAGCGGTTTTTTTTCCGGCAATCTTACTCATCGCCCCTACATCGTCCATCAAACTCGCTATATCGTCTAATAATGCAAAAAATCCTGATGCCATAGTATGTCGTTATCTAATTTTAATTGCCGATCAACAGTTTTTTCTTTTTCTTCTTTTTCTTCGAATTTTTTGGTCCATTTTCCTCCGAAAGAACTTTTATTGCCAAAAAACCCAGCTGCAATCCGACCAATACAATTTTAAATTTTCGGCTCTTAACCACTGCCGAAGCTACTCCAATTAATGTTGAAACTTTCATATCCTTTCTATTTTAATTTCAAGGATAAGCTTATTTCTAGCGAAGCATAGACGCAAAAACATCTAATATTGACCCTATGCTAAGCTCTTACCACAAAACACCCCCCATATCTCGAGCAATCACAGAAACTTACAATGCACTACTGGCAGCACCAACGCTTCAAGATTGATGTCAAAATTCCGATAAATTTAAAACATCATCCCATAGAATCAATAGTTTTTATCCATAAAGCATCAATTCGTCAAGAATCAATTGAACGAACCTGAAAACCTGCAGTTGACATAAAAAAAAGCCTTAAAAACTTCACTTCCTACCACTATTATTATTTACGGAACTCCTGCATGTACCTAATCATTTGTATCTTACACAGCAAATTGTGTAAATGGTCTTTAATAGCTGGAATCTTAAAATGTAACACCATTAAAACCCATAACTGTTGATTTCCCTTTGAATACATTGATTGAAATGAAAATCAGACGTACCCGATAAATGAAAAATACGACCAATAAAGACGCCCGTATTGTTATGACCCTTGACGCGGGAGGAACTAATTTCGTTTTCTCGGCCATTCAAGAGAATCGCCCGATAATCGACCCCATACGCCTCGATCCAAATTCGCACGATTTGACCCAATGTCTTGAATCTATCATTACCGGTTTTGAATTGGTAAAAAAGATACTCCCCGCTGTGCCAGCGGCCATAAGCTTTGCTTTTCCCGGACCGGCAGATTATCCTCGAGGTATTATTGGAGACCTTCCCAACCTCCCAGCCTTTCGGGGTGGTGTTGCCCTAGGCCCCATGCTCGAACATCACTTCGACATTCCCGTATACATCAATAATGATGGCAATTTATTTACCTACGGAGAGGCACTTGGTGGCCTGCTCCCCGAATTGAATGAAAACTTAAGGGAAGCCGAAAACCTAAAGCGGTTCAAAAATTTAGTCGGCATCACCTTGGGAACTGGCTTTGGCGTTGGCCTGGTAAGCAATAACCAGTTGATAACCGGAGACAATTCAAATGGTGGCGAGGGTTGGTTGTTACGCGACTTTCTTTGTACCGATTCTTATGTAGAGGAACACCTTAGCCGTGAGGGCATACGCAGAAGTTACGCACTAAAATCGAAATCACCATTGGCAGAAGTTGGCATGCCCGTCGACATATACCATATCGCAAAAGGGAAAGTATCGGGTAATCAAGAAGCGGCGCTGGCCACCTATAACGATTTTGGCACCGTACTTGGCGAAGCGCTAGCGAATTTAATAGCTGTTATCGATGGAGTCGTTGTTCTCGGAGGAGGAGTTTCTGCGGCATTCGATCTTTTTTCACCGGCAATGTTTCAACAAATGAGATCGAAATATATACTTCCCGATGGAAATACCGTGGCCCGCCTGCCCCAACAGGTTTTTAATTTGGAAAATCCAGAGGAAAAGAAAAAACTACTTTTGGGAAACCAAAAAGAAATTGCCATACCCAATACCGATAAAAAGATAACCTATGATTCAATGCTGCGAACGGGAGTGGGCGTATCTAAAAACGATACGGCGGCAATGATAGCCCTTGGAGCTTATGCCTATGCGCTAGAAAAGTTAAGCTTGCAATAGTTATATTTGAAAACCAATAGAAGATATGGATATAAATGCTATTAAATTTCAACCCATATTTAAAACCTGAACAAAGTCGTATCAAATGAAAACAAAATTTAACTTTTTAGTTTTATCGATTGCCGCATTCACCATTTTTGGCTGTGAACAAGGTGAAAAAAAAGCTCCTGAAAAGAAAAGACCCAACATCGTCTTTATAATGTCTGATGACCATGCATACCAGGCCATTAGTGCTTATGACAAGCGATTGATAAATACGCCAAATATTGACCGTATAGCCAATGAGGGCATGCTGTTTACCAATGCCTGCGTGACCAATTCGATTTGTGCTCCTGCCAGGGCCACTATACTTACAGGAAAACATACCCATATCAATGGCAAAATAGATAATCGCATGCCGTTTGATACCACACAGGTAACCTTTCCTCAATTATTTAAAAAAGCAGGATACCAAACGGCAATGTTCGGAAAACTACATTTTGGCAACAGCCCCAAAGGCGTAGATGAATTTCTAATTTTACCCGGCCAGGGGCATTATATCAATCCGGACTTTATTACTAAAAATGGAGATACCACGATTACGGGTTATGTAACCGATATCATTACCGATTTAAGTATCAATTGGCTGGATAAACAACGCGATAGCGACAAGCCGTTTATGTTGGCATACCTACACAAAGCGCCGCATAGACCTTGGTGGCCGAGACCCGACAAATTTGAAGAATTTTCTAAGAAGACCTTCCCCCTACCCGAAACGCTTTTCGACAATTATGAGAACAGGGGCACCGCTGCCAAGACTGCAGAGATGAATCTGCTGACCCATATGCAATACGGACACGACAGTAAAATATGGCCCGAAACTATTGAAGCCATGGGAGGCGTTGAACCCAAAGTCGAACAACAACAGGCCAGCGTGTACAACGAATTCAATCGAGGCACCGAAGAACAAAAAAGCGCATACAAGGTAATTTTAGATTCCATCAATGAAGATTTTAAATCGAGGTGGCCTTCGATGACCGACAAGGAAAAAATGATTTGGAAATACCAGCGGTATATGCAAGACTATTTGGGAAGTATATCTTCTGTTGACGATAATGTTGGGCGATTTTTAGATTATTTGGATGAAAGCGGATTGGCCGAAAATACGATAGTCGTCTATACTTCCGATCAAGGTTTTTATCTCGGTGAACACGGTTGGTTCGATAAGCGTTTTATATATGACGAATCGTTCAAAACACCATTGTTGATTCGATGGCCCAACGAAATTAAAGCAGGGACGACCAACGAAGAAATGGTACAGAATCTTGATTTTGCCCAAACTTTTTTAGAGGCTGCACAAATCGAAGCCCCGGATGATATGCAAGGCGAAAGCCTTATGCCACTTTTAAAGGGCCAAAACGACCAATGGAATCGTGAGGCCGTCTACTACCACTATTATGAATACCCAAGTGTACACATGGTCAAACGCCATTACGGTATCGTCACCAAAGAATACAAATTGGTCCATTTCTACTATGATGTAGACGAATGGGAACTTTACGACCGTAAAAAAGATCCGAACGAAATGAACAATGTTTACAACGACCCGGAATACGCATCAGTAGTAGAAAAGCTACACAAGGAATTGGAAGAACTCCGAAAGAAATATAAGGACTCCTCGACATTGGATCAACACTATATCGATATCTATAAAAATAGCGCAAAAAAATAAAAAATCGCGGTTTGATTATCTATGATATGCATAAAAAAGTCGGCGATTACGCCGACTTTTTCACTATTGTATTCTTAATTTATTTATTGGCTATCGAGAGGAGCATACTCAAATTTTTGGCCTCCTATTGAAAGGTCGGCCATCAAACCTTTTTTAGGCTTAATAAACGCCACTACCCCATCATTATAATTAGCTTTAGCGGCAACACCCCTTTCTAGAGCTATTGCCGACGCTTCTGCTGAAAACTTATATTGCCCCTGTTTAAAGGCATTTAAGGCATCTTCAGTTTCAAAAAATATAATCTCGGTAAGCGCTTGACCACCAGCTTGAAATCCGACGTCCAATTTTTTTAAATCGGCCATACCGACAATTTTTCCATTTTGGTAAACCACACCATTACCTGATGCTGCCCCGACGATAAAGCCGCCTTCACCGACATTCGGAAAAACGACATATCCCGAAGCATTCTTAAAAAATCGGTCGAGACCTTTATCTACAGCCTGTAGTTCTACTTTGGCCTTTTCGGCATCCTTGATAATCCTTTGATCGTCGTTGCTTTGTGAGAAGACTCCAAAAGCTACGAGCATGGTGATCATTATTGTAATTGATTTTAAAGTTTTCATAATAACTGTTTTTACAATTTTACATTTCTAAATAATTCATCTTCTGAGATTCAGAAGCGTTTATGCTTCCTTAAAAAACATCTCATTAACGAAACTAAAAAGATAGTCGTCAATCAATTATCGGTATTCAACAATTTATTGATTCAATTGTAAATGAAGCGGAAAACCATTTGCCCCGGTGTCAAAGTGCGCAAAATGATATAAGCAAGCCGAGAAATATCTGTCACTAACCCTACTGATCTTTTTAGCGTCAAAACTTGATTTTTTCAAACAACTGTTATAGGGGTGTATCGCTTATATTGCCAAAAACAAATCATTATGAAAGTACAAGCTTATCTCTCTTTTAATGGCAATTGTTTAGAAGCACTCAATTATTATGCAAATCTTTTCAATGCGGAAATTAAAAATCGGCAAACGTATGAGGACAAGAAAATTGATGTTCCGGAATCATTTCGCCAAAAGCTACAACATGCGGAACTTAAGGGCAAGAACGTACATTTTATGGCGTACGATGCAGCTCCTGACACTCCCATCAACCACGGCAACCAAATTCACATGAGTGTCGAGGTTGGAAATAAGGAAGAAGCGAAAATACTTTTTGAGAACCTATCGAGTGGTGGCCAAGTACACCATAACTTTCGAGAACGTGAATGGGGTTACTTCGGAAGGTGTACCGACAACTTCGGCATTAACTGGATGGTGAACAGTAACAATTAAGAACCTCTTTTTTAATACATTTTGTTCTTGTTTTCCGAAGTTTTGGGAATCTGTTGAATCGAATCCCAATGCTCGCAAATTTTTCCTTTGTCATCAAATCGGAAAAAGTCCATGGTGACGTACTCATCATTATCAGGCCATATTTGATGCGTGTGTAGAGCCACTAGATTTCCTTCGGCAATACACCGCACGAATTCAATTGATTTTTGGGGATATTCATTTTGCATCCTTTCAAAATATTCGATGAATCCCGCCGTGCCATTTGCCACCATCGGATTGTGTTGAATATATTCTTCCCCGACATATTTCGCAATTGCTTCCTTTGGACTGCCAAGATATGCAGTTTTATAAAATGCTATTGCATTTGCTTTGTTTTCCGATAGGTTCATAAATCTTCTTTTCTAGTTTTTTGAATGGAGTAAAAATTAAACGTTTTTGTTGGTGTTGTGACGACGTAATGCGAAAACGTCAGCGGAAATTTTCATGATTTATGTTACTGCGATTTATGATTTTTTTTGAAACATTCTTAAGAAGAGGTAAGAAATGCTAGTTTTTCACTTTTGTATTCAAGGCTTTCCGTATATGTTCGCTGTCCCAATGATTATCCAAATCGACAATACCTCTTTTAAAGTCGTCGTCGAGTAACCTTTCTTGTTCTTCCAACTCTTTACGTGCTTTGAAAATATACTCATCGCCCCTTTTTGGTTCCTTAGCCAAACGCCTTATACTTTCTTCATCATATTTGATAAAATTTTGTACTTGCCTATTCAAGGTATATTTTCGGAATCCCATTTTACTCAGCACATCTTTTGCCAAGGTTAAAGAAGTATCCAGTGATTCCCGATATATGTTTTCTATTCCCATATTCAAAAGATCATAGGCGTCATATCGGTTCTTGGCACGAATCATAAGCTCGACATGAGGATATTTTTCCTTTACCAATTTCGAAACTTGTCTGGTAACGTTCGGATTGTCAATGGCACATATTAATATTTTAGCTTCGGCAATTCCAGCAGACTCCAACAAATCTACTCGAGTGGCATCACCATAATACACCTCAAACCCCATTTTCCGCAGAAAATCTACGCGGTTGGAATCTTGATCCAAGATAGTAGCTTCTACACCATGAGAACGCAAAAACCGTCCTACAGTACTTCCAAAATGCCCAAAACCGACAAGTATTATTTTATGGGATTTTGCAATATGATCCATAGGCCGCTTTATCGATTCTTTGGTACCCACTTTTGGCAAAATCAATCGTTCATTGATGATGCCGATTATTGGGGTCAGTGACATGGATAGAGCGGTAATCACCAACATCACATCTATTGTTTCTTGATCTAAGATATTTAATTGAAAGGCAAAGGATAAGAGCACAAAAGCGAATTCACCAACTTGGGCCAAACTAAATGTAAGCAATAATTTTTGGTCTAGTTTTAGCTTAAAAACTTGAGCAGTGATAAATAAAACCAATGCTTTTAAGAGAATAATGGCAATTAAAATACCGCCAATCGTCAATGGACTTTTGGCGATGACAACGAAATTAATGGAAGCCCCGACCGCCATAAAAAACAAACCCAAAAGCAAGTTTTTAAATGGTTCTAGAGTGCTTTCCAATTCATGCTTGAATTCGCTGTTCGATAGTACTACACCACCTAAAAACGCCCCTAAAGCCGGACTCAAACCAACAAACTCCATTAAAAAAGAAATTCCGAAAACAATCAAAAACGCTGCTGCAATGAGAAGTTCCCTAACACTCGTTTTAGCCACTTTTCTTAGCATTGGTACGATCAAGTAACGTCCCGCCAGAATAATTAAAACAACAGATAGAATAATCGCTAGTGTCTGTAACCCTAAAGGCAAACTTTGTATCAAACTTCCAGTAGCGCTGTGATCGTCGGTATTTGGTGCGGCTGAAGTATTTGATAATAGCGGAAGTGCACCAAGCATAAAAATGACTATAATATCTTGAAATAACAGAATTGAAAATGCCGATGAACCGAACGTAGTATCCATCAAGCCTTTTTCTTTTATAGTTTGCATGGCAATAGCCGTAGAAGATAGGGCAACAGCCATAGCGATTACCAGTGACACCTTCCATTCAAACCCCATAATGGTGAAAAAAACATAAGTGAATCCCATGGTCAGCCCCACCTGGATACAACCCAAACCTAAAATGGTTTTTCGCATGTTCCAGAAGTTTTTAGGCTCTATTTCCAGTCCTATTAAAAACAACATCATGACCACACCAAACTCTGCAAAATGAAGAATATCTTGACCTTCGGCTCCAATGAAACCTAATACATACGGTCCGATTAAGACCCCTGCCAATAAATAACCGATAACGGAACTTAGACCAAATCGCTTAGCAATGGACACACATATAATCGCCCCCGCCAAAAATACTATGGCTTGAAAGAGTAATCCTCCCGTCATGATGCGACTTGTTTAAGTTGTGGAATATCATTCAAAAATGAACATCCTTCAGAATCTTCAACCGATAAATCAGTTTTTAGTAGTTCAATTAGTTTGCCATAATTATTGGCGTATTCAGTCAGTTTTTCATCGTTCAAATTATGAGTACCCATCACAGCAAAAGGAGGGTAATACACCATACCACACAATCTAGCCGTTTGCTCAAAAGGTCTTAAAAATTGAGCAACGGTAAAGCTGTTATACCCTTCTGAACAGTACACCTCTAAAGAACCACCTGTTGTAATTACATTTAAACAGGTTTTTGAATGTAATGCGCTACCTTTTGGTCCATAAGCCCAATTGAACTCCAGCACCATATCTATCCATTGTTTCATTAAGGGTGGACAACTATACCAATAGAACGGATGATGCCAAATAATCACATCGTGATGAGCCAGCAAGGCCTGTTCTACCGGGACATCAATATGGAAATTGGGATATTTTTCATATAAATCATGAAAAGTTATGCCATCGATACCCTTGATGCGATCGATTAGCGCCAAATTTGCCCTAGACTTCTCAAATTTAGGATGAGCAAACAGAATTAGGATCTTTTTCATTCGATAAATTTACTGGAAAAAAATTAAGCGATTAGAATAGGGTTTCTATTCGCTCAATCAAAAAATTCGGCAAATAGTTTTTTTACTTCAATCTCCATTAGCTGAAAGAAGTTGGCGAAAATCGGGGTCAATTCCCGTGCTTCGATAGTAGAACTCGCGTGTAGGGCGTTAAACAAGAAATTACTTCTTAGAAATTTTGTATCTGCCTCCGACTTTCAGAAAAACCATCAGTAAAGAAAGGTACAATTCCATCGATGGCAGCTTTATCATCAAAACACTGTACGCTATTTTTACCTAAAAAGAGAAGAGTATTATGCTCAATGCGTATGGGGTTAAAGTCAACCAATGGGTACGGGTTCCTTTTTAAAACCAAATAATTTGGTAGCATTCGGTTCTATTCAGGGAGGTCAGGTCTTTAGAAAAATATGGAAACAGTTCGCCAAACTTTACGATTTCGAATTCTTGCGGAAGCCCATCTTTAAATCTGTATTTCAGAATATCACTGGTCATCTTAGACAGTAATTGTTGTTTTAGTTAAAAAATTGATTTATTGGTTATCAGGTCATTATATCAGAGTCTAATAATAATGAGGCCAAACAAATAGAGATGTTGAATACCATGTCTCAATTCGGGATAGATGAAATTTTAATGTCATTGACCAGAAAGACTACCAAAATAGACGAAGTATTGCCAACCTTAAACAGGATACCCGTGGTCTTGTTCGATAAAGTTTCGAATAAGGTACCCTACACCCAAATCGTAATCAATGAAAAGGAAGCTGCCTTTAATGCTGTTGAACAACTTATAGAACTTGGCAAACAGCGAATTGCTATGATAAAAGAGACTGAAAATCCCCATAATTCCGAGAAAAGATATGAGGGTTATTTGCGGACCCTAGAACTCTATGGCCTTCATAGTTCGGGAAAAAATAATTCTAAGTACCGAAGACATATCGTTGTCTCACGGCAGACGTTTCACTAATATACTTTTAAATATGAAAAAGTTTGCCATAACAGACAACGCCGCCATAGGTGCTATCAAAGTATTCCACAGATTTAAAATAAGAATTCCAGAGGAAATTGCTGTAGTCGGTTTTAGTAATTCGGTAAATTCAACAATTGTACAGCCGAACTTGACTACAGGCGATCAGCCCGGAAACAGAATTGAGCGCACTGCCGTTAAATTTCTAATCGAAGAAATTGAAGACCCAAAACCTGGCGTAATTACAAAGATCGTAGAAATCAAAACCAGTCTTATCGTTCAGGATTCTTCTCTTACGATTTAATGGAAATAAAAACACAAAACCTCTATTTGATTTCTATATCACAAAGACTTTTAACCGGTCGTTTATTGTTACCATTTTTGAATTTCAGTACGGATTTCTTTTACCGATGTCTTTCGTACTTTTGCTATTTTCTCAAGAATACCTTCAAATCCCCCGCTTTCGAAATAAAGGTCTTCAACATCCAATTCAGGATAAGCTTCAACATAGGCTTCCTGTATGGCGTTCCATTTATCGGCAAGTTCCGTATATTGGTTTAAATCGCCACTTGAATTATTTGAACCTTCATGGCCACCCTGATCCAAATCATCCGCGAAATGTCTTTTATTATCAGTGTTCATCACTATTATTTTTTAGGATTATATCCTTAAAAGTATCGTTTTAAAAAATCGAAGTGTATCCTATCTGATTTTAAGATTGCCGCAAAAGAGCCCTAACCTACTGGAAATACAACCCTTAACCAACCCAACAGCTATAATTGATTATCGGGAGATTCCAGAACAAGCAATTTGACCTTTTTCCAAAAAAGCAAGGTCGTGGCACTCGTAGGCTGTGCAAAATCAGCCAATAACTTTAAATTTGCGCGAAACTGTTGCAACTCTGATTTACTCATATTTTCATCACTTATAGGATAATAGGCCATGCCCCATTTAGGAAATGTTCTTTCTTCAATAGTGTCTTCCGAAACGAGTTTTACTTCCCCGTGACGCTTATCCTTTTTAATTTTAGCATAGAGTTCTTGAACCTCTTGACGTTTCCCCTCTAAAATTTGGATAAACTTTTTATTGTAGAAAACAAGGCAACCTGTGATGTCATGCCCATCGTTAAAACTTCTGGCCTCTTCTAGTATATTTGCTATATCGACAGAAGTCAATTTATCAATAGCCTGTGATTCATAGGTAAGTTCAAACATAAACTATTTCTCTTTTAGGATTATACAAAGTATAAATTTGGATATTAAAATTCTAATGTCAGGTTAAATTAGTGGATATGATATAATAAAGCAAAGCCATTATTACTCGACGTGATTATTAAATGGAGTGGAATTTATTCAAAAATGGTCAATATTAAAAACCTGCATTTTTCTTATTTCCGGCACTCCCACTACTGATTTCAGACAACGAAACCTAAGACGGTTTGTCTTTACAGACACCACCCTATCTATTTTTTTATGGCCAATTGTCTCATAACCAGGATTAGGATTATATGGTGGGTCTGCAATGGAAAAATGGTTTACCGGCTCCAACACCACCCAAAAACCTTCAACAAAAGCTTCCAAGGTATATTTTGCTATTCGTTGTCCGTTGGCGATATTTTCCATTAGGACAACTGTGTTTATTGTCTTCGTGTTCTCCCATTTAAGTTCTATAACATTTCCCTTTTTGACTGAATCGCATTCGGCAATAGGGTAAGAAAACCGTTTTTTAATTTCATCTCCGAACATCTTGGCTGCCGTAACGATTGTATCAGGAATCAGCCCTCGATTATCAGGAGGAAGATTAATGATAGTATTGGCACCTAGCCCCACTGTTCTATAGTACAGGTCTACATGTTCCGACAACGAACGCGGCAGCGTAACCTCTGGATGCCAAAACCAGCCACCTTCATGAAAAGCCCAATGAGTAGTGCATTCCCGCACACGCCAGAACTTACCATACGGATTTCCTGTTCTAACTTCCGTTTCCAATAGTCCATAGTCATTTTCAACCGATGCATCTTTTGAATTTGCCGCAGGTCGGCTATAATTCGTGCCATCAATTGTACTTACGGCATTCCACATAGGATATACCACAAGACCCGATTCATTGCCGGGCACCCATGTTTCAGGTCCCATAAAAACCATATTGGGTTGTAAATCGGCTACTAAATCGGTAATAGGGTTCCAAATATCCTCAGTGCCCGGTGCCCCCCAGTGATCGGACCACATAAAATCGATAGGGCCATAATCAGTTAGTAATTCGCGCATTTGTTCTTGTTGCACTTGTTTATATCTTTCTTTTAGCCCCGGTCTTTTAAATGCTATATTCATTAAAGAATCGCGATTATCGGCCCAGCCTATATAACCGTCGTACCAGCTCAATCCAGCATGGGCATCATGACTTGATGTATGATAAAACCCAATTTTCATATCGTGCTTACGACAAGCGTCAACAAACTCCCGGGCAATATCACCGTTTCCGTTTTTATATGGACTATTAGCAATGGTGTAATCGGTAGTTTTTGATGGCCACAAACAAAAGCCACCCTCATGCCTCACCGTCAAACAAGCATATTTTGCTCCCAAGGCCTTTGCCGCCAAGACCCATTGTTCCGCGTCCAACTCCGTTGGATTGAACTGTTGCGGTGACTCCTTTCCGTCACCATGTTCCTGCCCTGTGAATACATTTAAGCCAAAGTGCAAAAACGCACCTACCTCCCAATCGGCAAACGCAAGTTGTTTTGCACTTGGTTTAGCAAGTTCAATGTTAGATTTATTGAGTTTATTTTCAGAATCATTGCAAGAAAAGAGCAATCCTAAAAGAACAATTAAAAGATAATGTTGGCTTATAAATTTCATTCTATTATCAACTTGAAGTTTTGTATCGTTCGTATTCCAAGGAGGGACATAACAATACTAATTTTTGTCCGCAATTTTTAAATGAATCGCCAAACCGTTTTTGGGCAGTAATTTAAAATCACCAACATCGGTTGCCATTATGTTTTTATTTGCAATAGAAACTTTAGTAACCGTGGTACTGCCCGCATCATCTGTATAAATTGTGGCTTCGTAGGTTTTATCATCATCCAGAAAATCAAAAGATATAGCGACCGTTCTTTCATCATCGCCATTAATAGCGCCAACAAACCAATCACTTCCACTTTTTCTTGCCACAATGGCATATTTGCCGGGATATCCGTCAACAACCTTGGTATCGTCCCAGACCGTAGGCAAAGCGTCAAAAAATTTGAGTTCAGGCACTTCCTGAATAAAATCTTTGCTACCCCCGGCACCCTCTTCTTCTGGTTTTGAACCCTCAGGACGATCGTACCAATATAAAAATTGCCATGGACTATAAATGCAAACGGCTTTTGCCAATTGTGAGGCATGAGAGCCCATCTTTTCATCGACCCGAGGTGCAAAATAGCAATTTGTATGATCGCCGGCGCCGGCAATCATTCTTGTAAATAGCGTTTTTGTGACCATCGAATTATCAGGAGACTCCTCGTCGCCACGAATACCTTCTTGGGTCATATAATTGGGATACGTTCTCGAATAACCCGTAGGCCGGTATTCATCATGAACATCGATCATCAAACCATGATCGGCAGCTTTACGCACCGCATCGTGGAGCCAACTTGTCCACTCTTGCGAGCCAACGTTTACAAAACCATATTTGATACCGCTAACGCCCCATGACTTCAAAAGGGGGAGTACTTCATCCAATTGTTTTTCCAGTGCTCTTCTATTTACATACAAAATGACGCCTATATCTTTGCTACGCGCATAATCTATAACACTCAACAAATCGAGTGGTCCTTTAGAGCGCTTTGGATCGACCGTTATGGTCGTGGCATCTGATGCATCATCGTATTCATTGCCATACCAACCGGCATCAAACTCTATATATTGAAGATTATGTTTGACCGCAAAATCTACACAGGCCATACCGCCTTGTGTGGTAAGTGTTGTTTCCCGTATTACTTTTCCCGGTTTTATCCATGAAGTATTTTCAATTTTATTCGGTTCATTCAAGTTCAACAGCAAATAATTATTCTCTAGTAATTCCCCTGGGGTTTCTCCCGCCATTACAAAACGCCATGGGGTCTTATCTACCACACCCCCAAGATTCACCTCACTGTCCAATTGGGATACCAAGGTCCCCGGCCGACCCGACTTCCCCATAAATTTCATTCGTGCATAATCAACCAAAGCAGCTTCCCCGATGGCAGCAAATAAAGATTCATCTAGCTGCATCAATAAAGGTCTTTCAACCACCGAATCAATTTCTGAAACTTTAATTTTTTCTATTGGACTTTGGGCTCTTAAAGAGGCCCAGGCTGTTGCCGAAGGAGACAACGAAAATTCAGTACGTTCTTTTACTATCTTACCTTCGGGTTGTGGAAATTCATATCGAAACGCTACCCCTTCGTTGTAAGCGCGAATTCTGAGATTATATGTGGTACCCTCACCGGTTAATACAATCAATGCTTCGTGATATTTGTCAAGATATTCGTTTCTTTCACCATAAACAGGTTTCCAGCTAGAATCCACTGCATTCGTTTCGATTTTATCGATTCGAATATCGGCTGTGGTACTTTGTGCAGCCCCCATTTCAAAACCCAGTCCCGAAGTACCGATAACTTCTTTCCCCATAAAGCTGACATTATAGGTGGGACCCCTTTCTTCATCAATTTTAAAACTCAGCACATAGCGACCATCAGGACTCTGCACTGCCGTTTCCTTTTTTTCTTTGACATCGGAACAAGAAATAATCATTGCCGAAAGCATAAGAAATACCATCGAACGGTAAAAATTTTCAATAAATAAGTTGGAAGTAACTATGTGCATTTTCATAAGAATAGAGGATTGGATTCTGTTATGGGAGCACTCAAAACACAGTGAACCCGATCAAATTTATCCAATCTTTGAGTTATATTCGATGCTATTTACGTAAAATTTAATCAATTCTGCTTTGAATCTGGGTAAACGCAAAGCCTTCCTAAAAAAAAGGCACGTTATAGTAACGTGCCCCTTATCCGTCTTAACAACAAAATTATTTTTTTGACTTACTTACAAACTTCCCATCTTCACGTATGGACAATATGTTTTCTGTAAAAGGGCTTTTAACCGTAATATTCCACCCCAAAGAATGTATTTCCAATTGCGGACTTATCATTTTGCCCAAAATTGCCTTTGGCTCCAGTTCACTATTGCTTTTATCGTCTAATCGGTTTATTTCCCGATACTTTTCATAAAGGAACCATTTTATATGTTCATCTTCAGGGATCGCAAATGAAACTTTTGTTCCAACAGGCTTATCCGAAAAATACACATATCCCCAATGTTCTGGTTCGTGCATATTTATTACCCCTTGCGGCGACCACACCCAGTTATATTCTGGAAGAAACTTACCATCTTTTCCTTTTTTTCTTGAGTAACGGCCATCTTCCATATCAAAATCCCAATTGACCCTTGAAAAGTTGATACGCCAAAACTCATTTATTGGGAGCTTACCATGCGTATTCGCCTCTTTTAACGCTTCCCAAGGCATTGCAATTTCTACCGACCACCCCTTATCAGTGTTTTTTGAATCGTTCAACGTGCCGCTGATATCTACCCCTGTCTTCAGTCCGTTGATATCCCAACCATCAATCACTTTAGGGTGATTTCTATAAGGTTTTGTCAAAAAGAGTTCCCAAACCGTGTTCAATGCGTTCATTTCAAATTCCATATAGTCGTGGGTGTCTCCATCAGGATCAATAAATATTTCAAAATCGTTATTATAAAAGATAACGGTATCCCTTTGTTTGAGTGTACCCCAGACGTGTGGCTCTTCCATTTCGGCATAAAAATAAAGATACGTTTCGTCCCATAACATTTTCATTCGGGTTTTATATGTCGGTTCTTTATCACCTTCTATATCAATAAAGCGTTCAGACCATTCGGCGTTTTTCCAAGATTTTTCGTTTGCCTTGCCATCAACTTCGATTATACTATTTACACGATGCGCAACATAACTTCTTGGCACCTGCTGTGCTCGAACGAAGAATCCCACACAAAACAGTATATATATCACGTAATATTTTTTTCTACTATTCACTAGAACAATTTTAGTTAAACTTTAATTTATTTTACGTTTCCGGTTGCCAACAAATTTATAGCATCAATAGGAAATGTAAGGCTAACCGAAATAAATTTCTTAAAAAAGGAAAAGCCATTTTTATAAAAAATGGCTTTTCAACAACTAACTCAAACATATGCGCCCAATAAAATCGAGCGGCATTTTATTACTGAGCCCATCTACTATTTAGGCCCAGCCCCATAATCGGGGTTTTCTTGGTCGAACCAAAGTCTTTCAGAATTCAGCACTGCAGGATCATTCGTACCTGTAGAAAAGCCTTGCTCTTCCATAGCTTGTACCGTATTGGCATAATTCTTATCATCTTCAGTAGGTGTTCCCACTACAAAACGGCGTGGTATGGTCAACTCAGATCCAGAAGCCAAAAAGCTTTCCCTTGGCAAATAGGAACTACCCGTTTCTGGAATTCCAGAGCGACGTACAGTGGTCCAAACATCATTAGGCGTGGCTGCAAAATTGATATATTGCTGAATGTATACCTTTTCCAATCCGTCAACACTCAAATCATAGGCGGGTTGCGCCAATAACGCATCGATTTCACCAGCTTTTAGCTTTGTTGAAGCGGCTTCAGCCATATCTCCATCTTCATAGACAGGGTCTGACTCATAGTAAGGTAAACCACTATTTTCACCCAACAAATCGATTCTTTCGACAGAAAGACGAACGCCTTGGTCAAAATAATCTTGAGCAGAGCCTGGTATATTCGCACCCAATAATTTGAATTCTGCCAAATACAAATTTGTTTCGGCAGAAGATCCCAATACCACCTCTAAAGGAGGGAAATTATCGGTAATTTGAATCACACGGCCCCCTGGCTTTGTTGGGTAGGTAAAGCTATACCCGGTACGGGTAATTCGCTCGGTATAATCGGAAGTTGCGACATAAGTCTTCTCAATACCATCAGCAGTGATTCTGTAAAGTTCACCTTGATTGAAATAGACATTGTTTTCACTTGCAAAGGTTTCATCAGGTGAAAGCGGAACACCGGCATAACGCACCCATGGCTCTCCAGGACCAGACCACCCCTCAAAATTGCCATCTCCATCAAGTGTAACATATTGTTCTACATAAGGAGGCAAAGCTTTACCAGCGTCGATAAAGGCTTGAACTACTTCACCATTGAAGTCATTCTTATCATAAATTACCCTTACCCTAGGATCCTGGTTCTCAATCATAAAATCGATAATGTTCTTACCACCAATACCTGGTTGTTGACCATTTCCGGTACCTCGGTAATTCACATCTCTTTTGTAAATGAAATCGTCACTCAAAGCGTTCATGTAACCAACGGAAGAGTTTGCCACTTCTTCGGCTATAGCCAAAGCCTTAGCCCTGTCTTTATTAACAAGTCTAGCGGCAATCTTGAGTTTTAAAAGGTTACAAAATTTTGCCCACTTCTCATAATCACCATTATAAATTACATCTTGATTGCCAATATTAAACTGATTCGGGGCCGTCAGACCGACAATAGCCAAATCCAATTCTTCCAACCAAGTATTATAAAGGGTTTCTTGCGTATCATATGCCGGAGTAATCAAAGGTGGTGTTGTATATGGTGCCAAGGCTCCTTCAGTATAAACCATTGACCCTGTATGATCGGTAATGGTAAGTGCCGGTTGAATCTGAATCGGAAAGGTCATTGCTTTCATAGCCTCCCTTTCTGCCTTTTCCTCCTCTGGAAGTGCATCGATGCGCGTTCGAATATCCCTAGTATTGGCATACAGCCCTGGGTATATACTCTGGCCCCCGGTAGGTCCCATTTCAACGAAGGCTTCTGTGTTACCACCATCGACCGCGGCAGTTGTCAATTGACTCCACGGAAAAACGTAATCAAAATTAGTATAGAACCAAACCGTATAATCGTTGCTATACATACTTTGCACCGCCTGGGTTATCGAAAACCTGACATCAGGTTCGGCAAGTTCTGACGGATTGCTGTTTAGTTCGGCAAAATCATCTGCGTCACAACCAACGGCAAGCACCGTTAAAAGGATTAATAATGTTTTATATATTTCTTTCATTTTATTCAATTTTTTTGTTTAAAAATCAACCGAAATTGTCATAGTATAACTAGCTATATAAGGGCTAAAAGAACGCTCTCTAAAAGATTCGGTACTTGTTGTACCCCTAAAGCTTTCAGGATTTATATCATTCGGCATTGAATTATACAGGTATCCTAAATTTCTTCCGTTTATACCGACATAGAAATTCTTTGCACCCAATTTGTCACTAAAAGATTTAGGCAAATTGTAACCCAATGATATATTTCTAATGGCTATATACTTCAACTCAGTAAACCAATCGTCGTTGACAACCCCACTACCCCATGAATTGATGAAATAGTTATAGTAACTCGCATGCGTAGGTTCAACATGACCCGCTTCAAATGCTTCTTGATAAGTCATACCACCAACATCAACGGTCGCACCGCTTGGCGCCGTAACTTGTTGACCATCGGCAAAAACACCATCAGGAATGATACCATCTACGAAGCGTTGTCCTTGCGTATCGTCATATGCTGAAGTCCATGGAACACCACCATGCTCTGCATCCCTACCTCTTAATGATTCTTCCAAATATCCATAGGCCGTACCATATCTGCTCGAGTAAGAAGCAATATGTCCGCCATATCGAGCATCCAATAAAACAGACAACGATACTCCTTTATAGTTAAATTCGTTGTTAAACGAACCTTCAAAATCTGGCTGTATCTTCCCAACTTCTTCTGCTTCATAACTTCTTTCATAGTAAGCGCCTCGTCTAGAATCACTCCAAACCAAAACCTTCTTCCCATTGTTCGGGTCATCGATTTCGTTTCCACTATTGTCCATAGCTTGGTACAATTTAGGACTACTGTCGGAATAAAGCACACCATACTCGCCGCCTTCAAATGCTACTGAGCCAATACGGAAATTTCCGTAACCTATGTCTCCTCCAAGGCTTTTGTACTCCCCAAGATCTTCGTGCATTTCCTGTATCTTGGTCGTGTTATTCCAATAATTGAAAGTGGTATTCCATTCAAAATCGGCAGTTCTTATCGGCGTACCCGTAACACTAAGCTCGATACCATAATTTGACAATGTTCCAATATTGGTAAAAAGGTTACTATACCCAGAAACAGATGGCAACGGAATAGACCCGATCTGATCGGTAATCGTTTCATCATAGTATGCCAAATCGATACCAAGTCGGTTATTGAAGAAACGCACATCGGCCCCTACTTCAAATGAGTTTTTACGTTCTGGCTTGATATTTCTATCTACGGTAGTACTGTTTACCGAGTTTTTGTAAACAAAGTTTCCGTCTGGCAATTCATAAGTGCTTAAACCATACCCCCTATTAATAGTATACGGACTCGTATCACTACCTACTTGCGCCCAAGAGGCACGCAACTTACCGAAAGTAAACCAATTCGATTTTCCAAAGGTTTCACTAAAAACCCATGAAGTCGATACCGATGGATAAAAGTAAGAATAGTTACCCTCACCATTCGTATAGACCAACGCCGATGACCAGTCATTTCTACCCGTGATATCTAAGAAAAGTTGTTCTTTATATCCAAAACTAGATAGAAAATACAGCGAATTGATCTGTTTCGTAGCGGAAATGCCACCCTCAGACAACTTGGTTCGCTTAGAATTGTCTAAATAGAATCTCCCGGGAACGACCAGTCCTCCATCTGTTCGCACTCTGGTATTCGATTTTTCCTGATTCCAGATTTCCCCTCCTACCAGTATCTGGGCGGTAAAGTTATCTGAAATTTTAGGCGTAAAGTTGAATGTCAACTTCCCTGTTTTACTAATATCTTCATCATGTCTAAGTTCATAGTATCCCCCTTCATTTGCAAAACCACTTCCCAATTGCTTATTCTCATATCGCGTGGTATAATGATTCATGTTTCCTTCCGCAGCAATGGTCAACCAGTCGGTAACATTTGCGGTCAACCGAACCACAGGTCGGGTAACTTGTTCTTCGTTAACCTGATCGGTATTGTAATAGCCGAACCAAAGTCCGCTGTTCGGTACATTTGCGTAATCATCCCCAAAATTAGAGCTTGGCACACCACCGTGTGGCGCTTGCCAGTACTGTTGCTGGGTGTATTTATCAGTATTGTAAATTCGCTCGAAAGTACCGTCAAAAAAGCCTTGTGAAATATCGTTTCGTGGATTTTTCGAACTTGAATTGGTAAACGATATCGAAGCATTTGCCCGTAACCATGGCGCCAATTCATAAGATCCGGATAATAACAAAGAGTTTCTTCTAAAACTATTATCGGGCATAACCCCTGTTCTCAAATTGTAAGAATCGGATAGGTAGAAATTTCCTTTTTCATTTCCACCGCTTAACGATACGGATGTATTCGAGTTGATTCCGGTATCATAAACGTCTAACATGTTATTGTTCGACGCACTGTAGGGAATGGTATTGCCATCGTAATCTTCAATAGGCGCTCCATCAAACCTGGGACCATAACCCAAACCTCCACCAGCATGGTTGACAAGTGTTCGCATACCTTGCTCATTATAGTAGAATTGCGAGTTATCAAAACGATAGAAATCACCATTGGTATCGGTTAAACCGTAATCAACATAACCGGCCAATGTACCCGGACCGTATTCATTTTGCAAAGCCGGTTGCTTAAACGCACGGTCGATACCTAACGAATGTTTTATAGAAACCCCGATGCCCCTGGCGTTGGCACCATCTTTTGATTCGATCAATACCACCCCATTAATACCCCTTGAACCATACAAGGCAGTTGCTGCGGCACCTTTCAGAATAGAAACGCTTTTATAATCGTCTGGGTTCAGGTTTTTCAAAATATTACCATAGTCGTTGGCACTTGCGTTCCAATCCGCACTCGCCCCAGAGGTGTTATTGTCTAAAATAACCCCATCGATGACAAAAATAGGTTGGTTGTTATTGGAGTTCAATGTAGATACCCCACGAATTTGAATCTTACTATTTCCAAAAAGTCCACCATCGGAACCACCGATACTTACACCGGCAGCTTTACCTTGTAAAGCGGCAACAGGATTGACTGTATTGGTCTGCGCCAATTCTTCCCCCTTAACTTCTGTCATTGCATAACCCAAGGCTTTTTGCTCACGCTTAATACCCAAGGCGGTTACAACAACTTCACCCAATTGCTCAGAATCTTCGATCATTGAAACCTTAATTGTTGCCTGCCCGGCAACTGCTCTTTCAGCGGTCTTAAAGCCCAAGTAAGAAAATACCAAAGTGGCGGTGTTAGGTACGGCAATAACATAATTACCGTCAAAATCGGTCGATGTACCATTGGAAGTACCTTTTTCAACGACATTTACACCTGGTAAAGGAACACCGTCTTCATCGACCACCGTACCGGTTACTTGATTCTGAATGGTCATGCCGACCTTACTAGTAACCTTAGACGTTAGTTGTTTCGCTTTTGTTCCACTTAAAACGATTTGGCGGTTATCGAATACTTCATAGGCTATAGAAGTACCCTGAAAAATTTCCCGCAATATCGCGGTAATCCGTTTTTTATTAACATTAACGGACACCTTTCGATCGGGATTTACCTCGTCATTATTATATAAAAACCTGAATTCGGTCTTTGCTTCAATTTCATTGAAAACCTGTTCTAGGCTTGCGTTCTGTAAGTTGAGAGTTATTTTTGTGTTTTGTGAATACGTATTGGCCTGAATTTTAAAAAGCGAAACAATTAAGAGTATCGTTGTTAGCTTCATTTTTAGACCAAAGTTAAAAAGGTTTAGGCTTAGAGCGCCTTTTTTCTTTTCTTTCATTTCTCGGTTTAGTTAATTTAAGTTATATAAAATCATAATTCACTTAGTTTGAGAAGCCTTATGCCTTTGCTCGCATATACTTGGCGTCCCTTACAAAAGATTTGCATTACTTTTATTTCATACGGTTTTCGTTTTTAGGATTATTTATTCAATTTATATTTATCTTATTTTGATCCTTGGTATAGGTAAAAGGATAATTTTTAGACACATAGTTCAAGACCTGATCAATACTTTCTATATTCAGGTCAAAAGAGGCGCTGAACACAGTTTCATTTAGCGCCTCATTTGTACTGGTTATCTCAACATCATAAAATCGTTCCAATTTTTTTATCATTGCCCCAAAAGTGGTTCTCCTAAATACCAAGTTTCCTGCTATCCATCCTACGTGTAAATCCAAATCAGTTTCAGAGACAATCGTTTGCTCCGTAAGCCTATCCCAAGATGCCATACGACCGGGTGTCACCAAATCATTGTTTTTCGAAACATCGCCATATACCTTTACAAGACCAGAAACCACCACAGTATTTACTTGGGGGTCCTCTTCATACGATGATATGTTGAATTTGGTACCCAATACTTCAATGTTCAACGCACCCGTATTAACCAAGAAAGGATGTTCTTTATCTTTAACTACATCGAAATAGGCTTCTCCATCTAAGAAAACTTCCCGCTTATGGCCTTTTAAGAACTTTATGGGATATCGCAATGAAGAGCCTGCATTCAAGTGCACCGATGTGCCATCGGATAGTGCAATCAGAAATTTTTTCCCATAGGGTACGTTAAGCACATTATATGCAAGTTCTTCTCCAGCAGATGCCGTTTTGTAACTTATCGAATCTTTATTTTGAACCCCGATCACTTCACCTTTGACATTGGTTATTCTGTTTTCCTTTTGGGGGTCAATAATTTGAATCGTACCATCTTCAAGTTCTAATGTAATGACGTTCTCAGGAATTTGAACCGTAGTATCCGAAACACCCGAAATCTGATAAAACAAATAGCCTGACAGTATGGCTAACCCAATAAATGCGGCAGCAAAACGTACGACAAATTTCAAAGAAATAACTTTGGACTTCTTTACGGACAGTGACTCGAGCTTTTTCCATTGCTCATCCCTATCCTTGTTTAAATCGCTTCTCGTCTGCTGATATGCTTTTAAAGACGATTTGTCACTTATTCTGGAAAGGATATGATTCTTCTCTTCATCAGTAAATATCTCCTTTAAAGGCGCCTCATCGATTTGTTCTTCGTTCAAAACTTTTGCGGCAATCGACCTGGCCAATAATATCACTTTTCTTAAATACTCCATATGCCTCTATTGACTTGAATGTGCTATCAAATTCAAGCCGTTTTTTACTAAGACGAGAGAAATGGTAAAGAGGGTGAAAAAAAATTAAGTTTTTTTTAACTTAGACCAAAAAATATGCTAAAAAAAAGAAATAATCTTTTTTCAAAACGGTTCTTAACTTTTGATAAGCTATACGTTTTTGGGTCTTTACGGTATTAACCGAAATATCAAGTTCTTCGGCAATTTGTTGATTTGACAACCCCGAAATACTCAATTTGGTCACCTCTTTAGACTTTAAAGGCAACTTATCCAAGGCTGCAGCAATTATCTCATAAGTTTCCGAGAGCATTACTTCACGTAAAAAAAAGGAATTGGCTTCCACTTTTTTCAACTCCTCGATCTTTATATCTGATTTGGCCTTGAAATGTTTACTCTTAAGATAATCCAGTGATTTGTTCTTAACCGAGGAGTACAGGTACGATTTAATCACCAATTGGTCATTAAATTCAATTTTTTTATTCCATACCCGTACAAAGACTTCTTGAACAATATCTTTAGAAATCTCAATATCGTTCACAAATTTGTTCGCAAACAAACAAAGAGGTGTAAATAAAGTATTGAACAACAAGTTGAAATCACCCGAACTGATCCTATGTTTTTTTGATAGCCCCATTCATCGCACAATTATTACCACGAATACTTTTAGGCAGAGAACATTCAACGTTAGGCGTTGAAAAAAATAAAGCGTATATCTTACCATTATCTCGAACTATAATCCATAAAGACAACCCTGACCTATAGATTCTTTCTATGCTAAACACCCCAAGTATCACTTTTATTTTGAAAGCAATGAAAAAAACATACGAATTGCTATCAAACGACTCAGTGCGTCATCTTTCAACGATGGAAACAGGAATAATTTTATAGACGGAATATAGCAAAGGTCATATAAGGAGAAAATCGAAAACCTCTCATTTTCTCATTTACCCTGCAAAAATAATAGAATTTCAGACTTTATTTAAGATAGTATCACATATAATTGCGAATTCCCGATGATTACAATTCACCAGCTTCATGGAGACTATGTTATTTCTACCACTTTCTTGCCTCACAAACACTGACTTTTTCTATCGACAATTGACCACTTGAAGATTACATCGATATTTTTTAATCGACGACAGCCCAAAATGTCGCTGTAAAAGAATAAAAGATTTTTATTAGAAATTGGGAATACCTTTTGGTTACCAAAAATATTTTGGTAGGATGGGAGTCGCTACAGAGTGTATAAAACCATGTTTTATATTCAGCTTTTACACTAAACGATTTCAGCACTCAGCCCAGCTTGCAGCAATCCACTGCATTGTGGTTCCAAATCATTGTACTCTCCCGTCTTCACAGTGCATTTGCCATTGTAATGAACAATCAAAGAGCATTGTTCGGCTTGTTCCGGGGTATGATCGCAAACCGCGATCAATGTTTCAATGACGTGATCAAAAGTGTTGACCTCATCGTTGAAAAGTACAATTTCATTCTGTTTCACTACTTTTTCCTCTAAAAGCAGCTCTTCCGATATTTTTTCTTTAGTGCTCATAGTGATACATTTAGACATTCTTTTCTACCAGTATAACACTCCCTAAAATACATATTTTACGGCAACCCAATTGTTTTTTTCGATGTTTTTTTCAAATTCTAGGTTTAACTCCCTGCATTTTGCAGAAATCGTAGAAATGTCTTCGGAATAAAACCCACTTAGAAATAACAGACCATCATTTTTAAGACATTCGGCATACCTTGGAAGATCATTCAACAATATGTTTCGATTGATATTCGCCAAAATAATATCGTATTTCATCGGCCCTAACAGACTACTATCTCCCTCTCTCACATTGATATGATCACAATTGTTCCTTTCAGCATTTTCTTTTGCATTTAAGTAGCACCAATTATCAATATCGATAGCATCAATATGGGAAGCACCTTTCATTGCGGCCAAAATAGCCAGTACTCCAGTTCCCGACCCCATGTCTAAAACCGATTTACCATCAAAATCATGGTCTAAAACAAACTGCAGCATCATATGGGTGGTTTCATGATGGCCCGTACCAAAACTCATTTTTGGTTCAATAACGATATCGTATTCGGTCGTTGGCTTTTCATGAAAAGGAGCGCGAACCATACATTGTTTTCCGATTTGAATGGAATCGAAATTTTGCTCCCAAGTAGCGTTCCAATTTTCTTGTTCGATTTCTTTTAAAGAGAAGTCTATTTTAAAATTTTCATTATCAAAAACCTGAATATCCTTTAGAATAGCATCGTTCCAATCAGCCTTTTGGATGTACGCCAAAATCCCTTCTTCATTCTCAACGAAACTTTCAAAACCCGCCTCTCCCAATTCGGCGATCAAAATATCGGAAGCAGGCTGTTGAGGCTCAATCTTAAAATTATATTCTACATAAACGGTATCAGACATGAGCTATTTTATCTAATGAATAAAATATTGGAGGTTATCGATGTTGTAAACGATAACCTCCCATAAAGATTTATCTTGTTTAAATGGCATTTATGATCGCTACAAAATCATCGGCTTTTAAAGAGGCCCCACCAATGAGTCCACCATCAACATCAGGTTTAGAGAAAATTTCTTCCGCATTGGCCGGTTTAACACTCCCTCCATAGAGAATCGCAACATTATCAGCTATCGTAGCATTATAAGCCTCTGTAATCGTTTTTCGAATAAAGGCATGCATTTCTTGGGCCTGCTCAGGTGAAGCCGTTTCTCCTGTTCCAATAGCCCAAACAGGTTCATACGCCAATACAATGTTCGACCATGCACTGGCTTCCAAAGAAAATAATGCATTTTTTAATTGACTTTCTACAAGACTAAAATGGTTGTCAGATTTTCTATCTTCCAATTCTTCCCCAAAACAAAACATGACACGCATACCCTTATCTAGTGCCGCAACCACTTTTTTAGCCAAAATCTCATCGGTTTCCCCAAAATAAGCCCGTCTTTCAGAATGACCAATAATTACAGTCTCGACACCTACACTTAACAACATATCAGCTGAGATTTCGCCGGTATATGCTCCATTTTCAGCAAAATGTACATTCTGGGCTATGACCTCAATGGTCGAAGATTCTAGCGTACGTACGGCCTTGGCCAAATTCACGAAAGTGGGCGCCACCATGACCTCGGCTTTGGTATCGGGCATTTTTGCGGAAAGCTCGGTAAGCAAGGCTTCCGTTTCTTTCATGTTTTTATTCATTTTCCAATTTCCTGCAACAATTTTACTTCTCATTTTCGTTGTATTTAATTTCTAAAATTTTATGCACTTAGACCGTTTCTAACGTGGTAAGAATTCAATCATTTGAATTCCAAATTTTCTAAATCTTTATAATGTACCTTTTGTTTGATAGTTCCTTTTTCCAATACCAAAACACCTGGGTTCGAACGAACTATAGTTTTTAAAGTAGTTTCATCAGTAAAATAAAACTCAAAATTCAAATCATAAGTCTGGCGCAATTGCCGAGTCTGCTCATCATTTGATGCCGACATAGCGATTACCTTATACCCTTTCTTTATAGCATTATCGGTGATCTTTTTTATATGTTCGAAAACGGGTTTATTACTTTTTCGTAAGTCGTAAGCCACCACCATAACCAACTTCGGTTCTTGAAGCAATTCCGCGGTAAAATCTTCACCCTGTTGTTCTATGGTAAAATCGTGTATGGGCGGTTCATATCCTTTCTGTATTTCTGTAGTCTCTACGTCGATAAACTCACCTTTGACAGAAGGGTAATCACCTTGAGTCACAAAAATCTCATCTTCACCATCGACCTTAAATTTCCAGGCATATTCGAATATAGCCTTGGGAGCGTCTTCGGGCACTCCCATACCCTCTTCGATATTTGCACCGATTTTATACGGTCTAAAATCAACAACCGGCAAATGGTTTAGCACGTAATTGGCATATACCCCACATAAGACCAATGCGATTACGGTAATAACCCTTTTGGTATTGGGCCCAAAGATTGATTTAATATACTTCCTGCCCATAAATAAAATAACAATCAAAACAAGAAGAACAATATCTTTCGTAAACGACTCCCACGGTGTCAATTTTATAGCATCTCCGAAACAGCCACAGTCCGTTACCTTATTAAAATAAGCCGAATAAAAAGTCAAGAATGTAAAAAAGACAATCATGAGCAATAAGCTCCAAACTGTAAACTTGGCTCGAAAACCGATCAGGAGCATCACGCCCAACATTACTTCGAAAATGACCACAAAAATGGAAATAGCCAACGTATAGGGCTCAAAAAACGGAAGGTTTAAAACCCCTGTACTGAAATATTCCTGAAGCTTAAACGAAAAACCAATGGGATCATTAAGTTTTATAAAACCGCTAATAATAAAAAGCACTCCAACTATTATACGAGATAAACCGACTATATATTTCATGTTTTTCTTCAGTTAATATTCAGGTATTCGACATGCCGATTGTAGCGCAGAAATTAAAATCCATACTTAAACTATATGTTTTTTTGACCATAATAAATTTTAGCTAAGATCTAACCCTATTCAGATTGGCCCTCTTCCATAAGTATCAATGCAAAAATGGCATAATTAATCATGTCTTGATAATTTGCATCGATTCCTTCACTGACCAAAGTCTTCCCTTTGTTATCTTCTATCTGTTTAACGCGTAACAATTTTTGTAGAATCAAGTCGGTCAAAGAACTTATGCGCATATCGCGCCAAGCTTCCCCGTAATCATGATTCTTATGCTCCATAAGCAATTTTGTTTGCGAACTATGCTTATCATATAGCGCTATCGCTTTTTCCTCGGAAAGATCAGGTTCAGAGGCGATGCCCATTTCTAACTGAATCAGGGCCATTATAGCATAATTAATGATACCGATAAACTCTGAACGTTCTCCCTCATCTACTTTTCGCACTTGGTTTTCTTGCAAACTTCGTATGCGTTGTGCTTTGATATATATTTGATCGGTGAGGGAAGGAAGCCTCAAAATACGCCAAGCGCTACCATAATCCTTCATTTTTTTTTGAAACAGATTCCGGCAAATAGTTACCACGCCATCGTATTGTTCAGAAGTTTGCTGCATCTATTTTTTTTACTACCACTTAAGTGGTAAATTTCGCTTAAAATTTCAATTCGCCAAAGTTCGCGCTTTAAACTCGGTTTATCAAGCCCAATTCCTTCAACTTTATCAAATATGACTATCAATTGCAAAGGAAAATTAATTGATTTGAGCCAGCCCAAAGTTATGGGTATTCTTAACATAACCCCTGATTCATTTTACGACGGTGGAAAGTACACCAAAAAAAAGAACATTTTACTACAGGCGGAAACCATGTTAGGTGAAGGGGCCACCTTTATCGATGTCGGCGCCTATAGTTCTCGACCAGGCGCAGCAGAAATACCCGAAGAAATTGAAACAAAAAGAATAGTTCCGATGATAATGGCATTACAGAAAGAATTTCCTGAAAGCCTACTTTCCATTGACACTTTCCGCAGTACTGTGGCAGCGCAATGCTTACAAGCCGGGGCAGCATTGATCAATGATATTTCGGCAGGAATGTTAGATAAAGACATGTTCGACACCATTGCCACTTATCAAGTACCTTATATTATGATGCACATGAGGGGCATGCCCAAAAACATGCAGCAAAATACTACATATGAAAATTTACTTACCGAGATACTTCATTTTTTTTCAGAACGCATCGCCTTGGCCAGGTCAAAGTCAATTAACGATCTCATTGTCGACCCAGGCTTTGGTTTTGCCAAAAATTTGGAACAAAATTATGAGTTACTTCGACAATTGCATTTATTCAATACCCTAGAACTACCCTTATTGGCTGGTCTAAGTCGAAAATCTATGGTTTATAAAATTGTAGGTGGTGGTGCAGAAAATGCGCTCAACGGCACCACAGCACTAAATATGGTCGCACTACAAAATGGAGCTTCAATTTTAAGGGTTCACGATGTAAAAGAGGCTGTAGAATGCATTAAATTGGCAAAAGCGCTTGCATCATAAAACGATTGAATTTTTGTTCATCTATTTTTCATAATTTTACAAAAACGGTACTAATTGGATTTTTTGAATTTTATCGACTTCGAGATTACCGATGTCCTCGACATCATTTTAGTCGCAGTACTTCTCTATTACATTTATAAACTGGTCCGTGGTTCGGTTGCCATCAATATATTTCTGGGCATTGTTATCGTCTGGGGTTTTTGGAAACTCACCGAACTCTTGGGCATGGAAATGATCAGTAGTATGGTCGGTGCGTTTATGCAAGTGGGCCTTATTGCATTGATAATTGTATTTCAACAAGAGATTAGAAAGTTTTTACTGATGATCGGGTCGACCAATTTTGCCAACAAACGCAACTTTCTCAAACACTTTAAATTCTTACGGCAAGAAGGGTTGACAACCTCTACGAATATTGATGAAATTGTGAATGCATGCCAAAAAATGAGTGAGACCAAGACAGGTGCTATTCTGGTTATCGAACGCAATAATTCTTTAGATTTCATAAAGTCTTCCGGCGATAATATGAACATCGAGGTGAACCAACCTATTATAGAAAGTATTTTTTATAAGAACAGTACGCTGCATGACGGCGCGGCAGTAATCGTTAACAACTATATTGTTGCAACAAGGGTAATCCTTCCTGTTTCCAATGAACGAAAGATTCCCTTAAAATATGGACTGCGACATCGGGCAGCTCTAGGTATTTCTGAAAAGACCGATGCTTTGTCGATAGTCGTGAGCGAAGAAACGGGAGGCATCTCCTATATAAAAAACGGAGGTTTTGCTCATTTCAAAGATTTAGAGGAACTCAAAACGATGCTGAAGGAGGATTTAATCTAATTACGCCACCTCTTCCGCCATAAACTGAGCCTCATAAAGACTGCTATAATATCCGTCTTTTTTCAAAAGTTGTTTGTGGGTACCTGTTTCAACAATCTTTCCAGCATCCATAACCAATATTTTATCGGCCTTCTTGACTGTTGCCAACCGATGTGCAATTACAATACTGGTTCTGCCTTCGGTAATTCTATCGGTAGCCCGTTGTATCAATTGCTCTGAATAGGTATCTACGGAAGACGTGGCTTCATCCAACACAAGAATACTTGGGTTGCTGGCATACGCCCGTAAAAACGCGATAAGTTGACGTTGGCCACTTGAAAGCATAGTGCCCCGCTCTTTAACATTATATTGATAACCACTCGGCAAACTGCTTATAAATTCATGCACCCCGATCTCTTTGGCAGCCCGCTCAATATCCTCAACACTTACCGAGGGATCCTTTAATGAAATATTGTTAGCTATGGTATCGGCAAATAGGAAAACATCTTGCAAAACTACGGCGATATGCCCCCTCAAGGATGCCAATTTGTAATCCTTGATATCAGTACCATCGACCGAAATGCTACCCGAATTAATCTCATAAAATCGATTCAGTAAATTAATAATGGTAGATTTCCCGGCACCGGTAGCTCCGACAATGGCCACGGTTTCACCAGCTTTCACTTCAAAGGAAATTCCATGCAGCACTTCTTCATTTTCCAAATATCCAAAATGAACATTGGAAAATTTAATATCCCCTTTTACAGCTTCCTTCACCACCGTACCTAAATCTTCAATATTACTTTGAGTGTCCAGTATTTTAAAAACCCGATTCGCGGCCACCATACCCATTTGAAGGGTATTGAATTTATCGGCAATTTGACGGAGCGGACGAAATAAAATCTCTATAAATAGAATGAATGCGAATATCGTTCCCGCAATGTTATCACTTATATTCGTCACATTTTGAAGACCACCGTACCAAACCACCAGACCAACCGCAACAGAGGATACAATCTCTGCTATCGGAAAGAAAATTGAATTGTACCATACCGTTTTAAGCCAAGCATTTTGATGCTTCTCATTGATTTCACGAAATTTTTCCGCTTCAATTTTTTCTCGTGTAAACAACTGTACGATTTTCATACCGGTAATACGCTCTTGAACAAAAGAGTTCAAGTTGGAAACCTGTGCCCGTACTTCGATAAAGGCTACTTTCATTGCCTGTTGAAACAAACGTGTGGCATATAGAATCACCGGAAGTATGGCAAAAACGATAAGCGACAACCTCCAGTTCATATAAAGCATCATTCCGGCAGCTGCTATCATTTTTAACAAATCAGCAAAAATGACAAAAAAACCTTGGCTAAAAATCTCTCCAATACGCTGCATGTCAGCTACCGCCCGCGTAACCAAAACACCAAGGGAAGAATTGTCAAAATATTTCATACGAAACCCAAGCATGTGCCTAAAAAGGTCGATGCGCACATCTTTGATTACCGATTCGCCCAACCAATTTGCATAGTAATTAAACAATAATTGGCTTATCACCTGCCCCAATAATACAGCCAGCATAAGCAAGGTAAGTGATAGTAATTTTTCAGAATCGGACTTTATAATCGCATCATCGACAATATTCTGCAAAATATAAGGACTCATCACTGCAAAGCCCGATGAAACTATAGCGGCCACCGCCACTAAAATAAAAGTGAACTTGTAAGGTCGGGTATGCGCCATAACCCGTTTGAAGAGTCGAGTATCAAAAGCTTTTCCCGTATCTGTGCTCATACTTGTTTATTATTAAATCAACCAACCTTCGACCAAACTTAAATTTCATGTCGCAATTTAGTGAGCCAGAGCTAGTTAATTTCCGTACTGTTTAAAATGGTTTTTGGATATAAAACTTTCGTCAAATATAACCCTTTTGCAGGGACTGAAGGTCCTGCGTTTTTGCGGTCACCACTTTTTATGATGGCCTTAACATCTTCAACACCATTCTTACCTGTGCCCACATCAAGTAAGGTTCCTACAATGGCTCTGACCATATTTCTCAAAAAGCGATTGGCTACAATAGTAAATACCAAAACTCCTTCATGATTGACCCATTCAGCCCTTTTAATAGTACATAAGTAGGTCTTGACATCAGTGTTCGATTTTGAAAAACATTCAAAATTTTCATATTCTAGAAGCTGCCCAGCCGCTTCGTTCATTTTTTTTATATCCAATGGATGCTTTACATAATGCGCCCATTCGCTATAAAAGGGATTTTTCTTTTGTATCACCCAATACTCATAAGCCCGTTCAATAGCATCAAAGCGGGCATGGGATCCCGCTTCAACTTCAAAAATGGCATGCACGGCAATATCATCAGGCAGAAAAGCATTCAAGCGGTACACCAGATTATTCACATCAATTACTGAATCATAGTCGAAATGTGCGAACATTTGCTTGGCATGTACGCCCGCATCGGTACGACCTGCACCCACTAATGCCATAGTTTGTCGAAGAAGTTTTGACAATGCATCTTCCAAAACTTGTTGAACACTTAAGGCATTGGGCTGCTTTTGCCAACCGTGGTATTGTTTCCCAACGTATGAAAACTCTATAAAATATCTCAACGTGATTCTTTAGATTTGTGAGCGCAAAGATACTAGTTAGGAGTTAGGAGTTCCAAATTGCCCCATAAACTCCCCGCAGCCAAAGATGAATTCGAATATATGACAAAGATTCTACTGCTTTCAGATACCCATAGCCATATCGATGATGCCATTCTAAAATATGCAAAACAAGCCGACGAAATATGGCATGCCGGCGATATCGGAAATCTTGCAGTAACCGATGCCCTGGCAAAAATCAAACCGATTAGAGGCGTATATGGCAATATTGATGACCATGTAATTCAAAAGGAATTTCCGTTGAACAACCGATTTCTTTGTGAAGAAGTGGCCGTTTACATCACGCATATTGGTGGTTACCCTCCAAAATACAATGCCAGAACTCGGCCAAAAATACTCAAGAACACCCCTAAACTATTTATTAGTGGTCACTCACATATTTTAAAAGTCATGTGGGATAAAAAACTAGGAGTCTTACACATGAATCCTGGAGCCTGTGGCAAACATGGTTTTCACAACGTACGCACCATGTTGCGATTTGTTATAGATGGTGCCGATATTAAAGATTTGGAAGTCATCGAATTGGGAAAGCGATAAGATTGTTTATTTTTAGAGGATAAATCGAAGAATACAACGAAACACTTAAATTAAAAGGAAGCTTATGCTCCCATTAAAACCTTGAAGAATGAAAAAAACACCATTTTATTTTCTAATGCTTTTATGCCTATTACTTGCTTCTCCTGGCCGGGCGGAAGTAAAATTGCCCGCCATTGTTTCCTCTGATATGGTCTTACAACGCAATACGACCGTAACCTTGTGGGGGTGGGCCGATGCCGGCGAAAAAATAACCATCAAAGCCTCATGGCTGAACGCCCCTTTGGAGTTGAAAACCGATAAGGGGGGAAACTGGAAAACCGAGATAAAGACAACCAATAATAAAAGCCCTCAAACGATAAAAATAACCGGGGATGGTTCGAATATTTTATTAGAGAATATTCTTTTTGGTGAAGTTTGGCTTTGTTCAGGGCAATCAAATATGCAGCAACCCTTGAACGGCTATACAGGTCAACCCACTTTTGGTGCACTGGAAGCAATTTCGTCATCCAAAAACTCAAATTTACGCCTCTTCACCGTAGATAGAATCGGTTCTAAAACTCCTTTAAAAGATGTAGAAAAATATACAGGATGGCAAGCCGCGAGTCCGGAGACTGTCAAAGATTTTAGTGCCATAGCCTATTTTTACGGACAACGGTTACAAGAAATTTTAGACGTTCCCGTAGGCATGATCCACACCTCTTGGGGAGGAAGTAGTGTGCAGGCTTGGCTTAGCAAAGAAGCGATGGAAGACTATCAAAAAGTTGATCTTGACGGTGTCGACATCACAAAAGGTACCAACCATATTCCTACGGCCCTTTACAACTCAATGATCCATCCGTTGATTCCATTCACGATAAAAGGTGCGTTGTGGTACCAAGGTGAGTCAAACCGCGGAGAACCTGAAAACTATAAAAAACTCTTCCCGGCCATGGTAAAAGATTGGCGAACGCGATGGAACATTGGTGATTTTCCTTTTTATTATGCGCAAATCGCCCCGTATATGTATGGTGATAACGAAGTGTTCGCAACTGCCGACAATTCTGCCTTCATTCGCGAGACACAATTGCAATGTTTAGATCTTATTCCGAATTCAGGTATGGCGGTTACCATGGATATCGGTGATGACTACTGTATTCACCCTCCAAAGAAGAAAGAAGTAGCCGACCGCTTACTCTTTAATGCGCTGAACGAAACATACGGATTCAAGACCATAGATTATGCCGGTCCCACCTTTGCATCCTTTGAAGCACAAGACGGCGGTCTTCTCTTAAAATTCGACAATGCCGAAACCGGTCTTTTTGCCTACGACGAGCTACAGGGTTTTGAGATTGCCGGAAAAGATAAAATTTTCTACCCTGCTGAAGCTATGATCACAGACCGCAAGAATATCTTGGTAAAGAGCGCTAAAGTGCCGACCCCTGCCGCTGTGAGGTACGCATGGCGCAACTGGATCGTGGGCACGCTTTACGACACCAACCTTTTACCGGCATCCTCTTTTAGAACCGACGATTGGGACGATGCTACGAAAGCTGCCAAATAGGGGCTATATGTTAGAACAGACTTTCTCAAAAATTAAAAACCCCGATGCTTCCATCGGGGTTTACACGCACTAATACTTACTAAGATGTTAGGTTTAACGCAGACGATCAACAGATTTCACGAGATCTTCATCCTTTTTGATGGCCCTGTTGGCCAGGACCAATAAAACGATAGAAAATACAGGAATCAACATCCCAATACCCTTCTCAGAGACCGAGGTCTCTCCGGATAAGTTTAGCGACCGATAAACGAAAAATCCTAGTAAAAAAAGATTCAATATCATATTCAATCTGTTCAATACAAATTGATTTTTTCGATTTTTAAAAAGTAGAATAGCAATCATGGCCAATATGGCAGACACGTAAAATATACCCGATACCATGATTTCGTTGTTGGCGTAAATTTCATTGCCATTCGCATCTGACCATAAATTCACCCAGAACGGTAGTACCCCGGTTAAAAGGATAACTATGAATAGAAAAATGGTCTGTATACGTTGAATCATTACAATTTCACCTTTAGAGTTGCAAAAATACACGTCTTTTCAAAAAATATCGACTAATTGATCAAAATAATTCGTATTATTGTGTCGTTATTAGTTATAGCACTTACCAAACGGGAAATCTTTCCCATGTAATACCCAGATAACAATACACTTCTTACTATTTATCTAAAGACGTATAATTTATACCATACTTAATGTTTGAGATTTCAGATTTAAAAGCAAAAAAGCTGCCTGAGCTTCAGGAAATTGCAAAGGGACTTAACGTTCCTAAATTCAAGACTTTAAAAAAACTGGATTTAGTATATCAAATTCTAGACCTACAAGCAGCGAATCCTAAGGCTGCTGCGGCAGTTGTTACGGAAATCAAGGAGGAAAAGCCTGCCCAAGAAAAACCGAGAAGAGCTCCAGCCGCAAAAGCAAAACCTGCTACGAAAAGAGAACCTGCTGCGAAAAGAGAATCGACCGAAAAAAGGGAACCGAAACCTAAAAGAGAGCGGGTAGTCAAAAGAGAGGCGCCCAACAATACAAGCAAGGCTACTGAAAAAGAGCCTGAAAACAAAAAACCTCAGGCTAGGGCGAACGTAAGTACCAATCACCCAAAGAAAGATCACCAAAGCACGCCAACTCCCCACAAGGGCCAAAGCAATAAGAAGGCCGGCCATCATCAAAAAAATGGTCAAGAAAAACGAACAAGCAACTTTGATAAAGATTTAAAAAACAGATACAAAGAGCCCGAGTTCGAATTTGACAGCATCATTGAAAGCGAAGGTGTTCTAGATATCATGCAAGATGGTTACGGCTTCTTGCGTTCGTCAGATTACAACTATCTATCCTCTCCCGACGACATTTACGTATCACAATCTCAGATCCGTCTTTTTGGATTAAAAACGGGAGACACGGTTTTAGGCAATGTACGCCCCCCGAAAGAAGGAGAAAAATATTTTCCTTTAATCAAGGTGAACAAAATAAATGGAATCGACCCGCAAGTGGTTCGCGACCGAGTCTCGTTTGAACACCTGACACCTTTGTTCCCGGAAGAAAAATTCAATCTAGCTGATCGCCAAAGCAACATATCTACACGTATTATCGATTTGTTTTCTCCCATTGGAAAAGGACAACGTGGCATGATAGTATCACAACCTAAAACAGGTAAGACCATGCTGCTTAAGGCCATTGCGAATGCTATTGCCGCTAACCATCCTGAGGTTTATCAGATTATCTTATTAATCGATGAGCGACCTGAAGAGGTTACCGATATGCAGCGTAATGTTCAAGGCGAGGTAGTGGCCTCTACCTTTGACAAGGAAGCAACGGAACATGTGCGCGTGGCCAATATTGTTCTAGAGAAAGCAAAACGCTTGGTCGAATGCGGACACGATGTAGTCATTCTTTTAGACTCCATAACCCGTTTGGCAAGAGCCTATAACACAGTACAACCCGCTTCTGGTAAAGTATTGAGTGGTGGTGTTGATGCCAATGCGCTGCACAAACCAAAACGTTTCTTCGGAGCTGCACGTAACATCGAAAATGGAGGGTCACTATCCATTATTGCAACGGCACTTACCGAAACCGGCTCTAAAATGGATGAAGTTATTTTTGAAGAATTCAAAGGTACCGGTAACATGGAGCTACAACTAGATCGTAAAATCAGCAACAGAAGAATATTCCCGGCCATCGACTTGACTTCTTCCAGTACACGTCGCGACGATCTTCTTTTAGATGAAAATACCATTCATCGCATGTGGGTCTTGCGAAAATACCTTGCCGATATGAATCCAGTAGAAGCAATGGAGTTTATAGAGCAACGCATCAAGCAAACCAAAAACAACGAAGAATTCTTGATGACCATGAATCAATAGTATTTATATACTTACAAATATAAAATCCCGATAGCTTTAAAAGGCCATCGGGATTTTTTATTTATGAAATCTATCATCTATACAGTTATTGCATAAAATTATGATTACAAGAATACTACATCACATTTACAAATATTAGCAATCTTAAGCATATTGAATTTGAAATTTTAGGAATTCAAAAATGTCGCGATTATACCTTGAATTTTTTACTCAAATGTTAAAAAATCAGCAAATTCAAATATATTTGTAAGCAAACGCATACAATTCCCCCTTTTTGCGCAAAACAACTAAATAAGTTAATATTAAATTTACCAATTTCATGAAAAAAGTAAATATTGGGTTGCTGAAATTATTATCGCTTTCAGTTCTTTTCTTAAGTCTTACCAGTTCTAAATGTGAGGATGATAACGTCGTGACCGACCCAAACACCAATGCAGAGCCACCCAAGCAGATAGTTACAATAGAACATGCCAAAGAAATGTACGATTCTTACGGAAAACATAGAGTCCCGCTTATTCAGACCTATGAAGATAATGGCAGAAGTACCGATAAGACGGAAGCCCAAGCCGAAGAGGCCACTAAGTTCGACGTGGCAAGATATGTCTATTATGATTACGATACCATCAAACAATATTTGGAATATATAGAAAAAGAAGCGGCCGCTGCCGATGTGGAAATATCACAGCTACGCTTCTATTTTTCGAATTATCCTGACAAGGATAAATTTCCTGATGGGCGACCTGTAGTTCACCCCAAACAAAACTCCGTTATGATTTCCCCTACCATAAAAAAAGGAGAACGCGATTATATTTTCTATACGGCTGACGGAGAGGGCGGTAAGCGAGAAGCGGTACTTTTATCAGACAACTTCGATAAATACCCCAATCAAGAAACAGGGTACAGAGAAGAGCCTTCTTTTCGCAATGAAGCATCGGTTCTACCTAACCTATCAGTTGCACACCCAAAGCCCGCACCTGTTTTCTTTGGCAATAAAAGTGTGACCATGAACGAAGGGAATTCGGCACCGCCACCACACTAGAAATAACTCTACCGGTAGCCAACGAATCCCCCACCAAACATGTATTTCAGTGTAATAGACTTAATTTTAGAGAATTCATTCATTCCGTTTTACGGCATAACGTTGATACTTTCGGTTGTCAAATATTCAAAGTACTATGATACCCCCTTAAAGTATTTTCCGATAATACTATTATATACTTTTTTGAACGAAATTTTAGGGTATTTCATTTTCAACTATGAAGAGTATGCTCTGGTCCTCGATGATGCCTATAACTCGTATACTGTCGTAATCTATAATATTTACAATGTTTTTTTCTACTGCTATTTCTTCTATTTGTTTTCGAATTATATCGAGAATAATGTACAGCGTAATATTATTCGCATCGGCGGCCTCGCTTTTCTGATTGTCGCGGCAATTAATCCTTTTTTTCAGAATATATTAATTGAAAACCAAATTTACACCTACGTTTTCGGGGGATTGATACTACTTGTCACCGTATTATTCTACGGGTTACAACCCTTATCGGAGATAAACGATATGAATCTCAAAAACAACATTTTAGGCTGGCTAAGCGTAGGTTTGTTTATTTTTTATTCCGGCTATCTTCCAATTAAAATCAGCCGCTATATGAATAGTTTAAGCGGTGAAACGGAAGCGCCTTATGTAAGAAGAATACATTTATCATTGATTGCCGCCATGTATATTTGTTTTATTATTGGGCTTCTACGGATGAAAAGAAGATTACCGCCCGGTATGAAACAACGGAAACAAATGGAAATCAACTAAAGGGAACACCTAAAGCCCTTATACTTAAAAACCTATGACAGCAGAAACAACCAAAAGTTATAGTCTTTAGAGAAAGCTTTTTTATCAAACAAAAAAACGCCCTGACTGTCTGCCAGGGCGTTTCTTTTACAAGTAGAAAATCTCAAATTATAGAGCTGCTACGTGTTTTGTCAATTTACCTTTAAGGTTTCCTGCCTTGTTCGCATGAATAATATTGCGCTTTGCAAGTTTATCAATCATACCGATAACCTCTGGCAACAATTTTTCGGCATCTTCTTTATTTTCTTCCGCGCGTAATTTACGAATTGCGTTACGCGTAGTTTTATGCTGATAACGGTTGCGAAGACGTACGGCTTCGTTTCTTCTAATTCTTTTTAATGCCGATTTGTGATTTGCCATCTTTCTTTTGTTATTCTACTTATTATATCTTTTTCCGAGCTCTGATGCTCTTAAATTTGTAGCCCGTAGGGGAATCGAACCCCTGTTACCAGGATGAAAACCTGGCGTCCTAACCCCTAGACGAACGGGCCATTAAATCAATGTATTAAAATTAAAAATTTAATTTTAAACTTCACAGGCAACAATTCATTGCTCCTTG